>Ga0209066_10000505_pt1 | contig 56985 bp, 55 predicted proteins | sample All_14_2_FD_187198 | JGI IMG/M metagenome (GOLD analysis project Ga0209066, IMG submission 187198) | Freshwater microbial communities in response to fracking from Pennsylvania, USA - Allegheny Zone_MetaG_DW_15 (SPAdes) (version 2) ...
CGACAGGCCCTCGTCCATCGTGAAGCGCTCGCGCTTCCAGTCCGGGCTGGTGCCCAGGCGGCGCATCTGGCGGGTGATGGTGCCACCGGAGTATTCCTTCCACTCCCACACCTTTTCGAGGAACTTCTCGCGGCCAAGGTCGTGGCGCGAGATGCCCTGGGCGTCGAGTTGGCGTTCGACGACGATCTGCGTGGCGATGCCGGCGTGGTCGGTGCCAGGCTGCCACAGCGTGTTGTCGCCGCGCATGCGGTGGTAGCGCGTGAGCGCGTCCATGATCGTCTGGTTGAAGCCGTGCCCCATGTGCAGCGTGCCGGTGACGTTGGGCGGCGGCAGCAGGATGCAGAAGGCGTTGGGGTTCGACTTGTCGAGTCCGGCGTCGAAATAGCCGCGGGATTCCCATTCCGGGTACCAGCGACGTTCGATGTCGGCGGGCTCGAAGCTCTTGGCCAGTTCCATGGTGTTCTACGCGCTTGAAGGCAAAGCGCGGATTATAGCGGATGCGCCCGGCGGACCCGATGGGCATGTGGCGCGTTACGGTAGCGAGAGCGCGCTTGGCGTGCCGTGAGTCAGCGACGGGAGGAGGCGCTGTCGTGCGGGAGGCTGTCGTCAGGCATGCGGTTCATCTGCTCACTGATGCGTGCCGATAATTCGGGCAGCAGGGTCGCACGCAGATGGGCGCGCATCTCGGTTTGCAGATGTTCGGCCAAGCGGTCGAGCTCACGCTGCAGCAACTGCGGGAACTCCCGATCCATCCAGTCGCCGATGCTGCGCGTGATCTGGGTATCGAGCTCGATCAGACGTTCGGCGATCTGGAAGGCGATGCGGTCTTCGAGCGTGATGGCTGGCGCGGCGAGCAGAGCGTCGTCGAGCGTGGTTGGCTGCGCTGCGGGTTTTGAGAGTGGGGGCAGGGGTTTGGCCGCCTGTTCAGCCCAGTCTGGCGGCAGATTGAGGTCATCGACGACCTCGGTGAGGATAGGCAGGTCTTCATCTTCGAGGTTTGCACCGAAAGGCGACAAGGCGTCGTTGGGGCTCTCGATGAGGTTGTCGCGTGTTGTCGGACGATGACGGCTCAACAGGGCATCGGCCTGATCCAGCAAGCTGTCCGCACGCGCGAGCTCCTCGTCCGGTGACAACGGCGGCCAATCTTTCATAGTGCCACCCTGCGTTCGGCGTCGAAGGCCTTCAATTCCAGTCCCTGGTCGCGGTATTGCGTCCAGCGTGCGCGTCCCGGCAAGCGTTCTTCTTCGGACTGGCCGACGATTTCGACGACAAGCCGGAAAGCCTGGTAATCCGGCGGCAGGTCGCTGGCCAGATTGAACAAGGTGTCGGTGTGCGGCCAGGGCGTGTTGGACGGATCGGCGCCGATGACGACCGGCGTTTCGCCAGCCAGCACCGAATCCGTCAGCACATGGGGGACAAAGGCAAGCGGCTCACGCGTCCACAACAGGCGGTCGAGCGCCTGCGCGCTGGCGCCGTCCGGCATGCGGATCGCCACCTTGCGTCCGCTGCCGTAGGCGCGCCCGACCAACTCGCAGGCGAGGGCGAGGCGGTCGGGTGTGTTGTGGTAGAACTGGACACGTGGCGGCATGCCGGGTTCGCTCCTCAGTCTGCGCGCGCGCGGCTGATGAGGAATTCGGACAGCAGCGGCACCGGTCGGCCGGTCGCCCCCTTGGCGTCGCCTGACACCCAGGCGGTGCCTGCAATGTCGAGGTGCGCCCACTTGTAGGCCTTGGTGAAACGTGAGAGGAAGCAGGCCGCGGTGATGGTGCCGGCGTAGCGACCGCCGATATTGCCCATGTCGGCGAAATTGCTCTTGAGCAAGTCCTGGTATTCGTCCCAAAGGGGCAGTTGCCAGGCACGATCGCCCGATTCGGTGCCCCGCTTCAGGATTTCTGCGGCGAGGTCGTCGTCGTTGGCGAGCAGGCCGCTGGGAATCTTGCCCAGCGCAACCACGCAGGCGCCGGTCAGGGTGGCGATGTCGATCACGCAGTCCGGCTTGAAGCGCTCGGCGTAGGTGAGTGCGTCGCACAGGATCAGCCGCCCCTCGGCGTCGGTGTTCAGCACTTCGATGGTCTGGCCCGACATCGAGGTGACCACGTCGCCCGGCTTGGTGGCGCCGCCGCCGGGCATGTTCTCGGTGGTCGGGATCAGGCCGACGAGGTTGATCGGCAGCCCCATCTGCGCGACAGCCTTGAAAGTGCCGAGCACGCTCGCCGCGCCGCACATGTCGTACTTCATCTCGTCCATTTCGGCTGCGGGCTTCAGCGAGATGCCGCCGGTGTCGAAGGTGATGCCTTTGCCCACCAGCACGACCGGCTTGGCTTTCGCCTTGCCAGCCTTGTAGTGCATGACGATGAATTTGGGCGGCTGATGTGAGCCGCGCGCCACCGACAGGAACGATCCCATGCCGAGCTTTTCCATGTCGGCGCGCTCGAGCACTTCGACATCAAACGCATACTGCTTGCCCAAGGCCGCCGCTGTGTCGGCCAGATGCGTGGGCGTGCACAGGTTGCCCGGCAGGTTGCCGAGGTCTTTTGCGAGCGCCATGCCGGTGGCGACGGCCTGGCCGTAGCGCACTGCAGTGTCGAGTTCGGCGCTCAGTTCGGTATCCACCAGCAGCACCAGTTTCCTGGCGCCACGTTCCTTCTTGTCTTTTTTGTCCTTCGCGGACTTGAGTGCGTCGAAGCGATACGCACCATCGGCGAGAATGCGCGCAGCCTGTTGTAGGCGCCAAGTGAGCGAGCGCTGTTCCAGCGCAAGATCGGCAAGGGTGACGACCGCGTCTTTCGCAGGCGTGCTTGCCAGCACTTTGGCCGTTGCGCCGAGGGCGTCGCGGTAGGCCTTGTCGTTGAAATCGTCTTGCTTGCCCAGGCTGACCAGCAGCACGCGCTCGGCGTGGATGCCGGCAAGCTCGGGCAGCAGCAGCGTCGAGCCGGCCTTTTCGTCCAGGTCGCCACGCTTCAGGTAGTGGGCGATGCGTCCCTCGGCGGCGGCATCGACGGCGGCGGTGGGTGCAGGCAGCACTCCGTCGGCAAAGGCGCCGAGCACGAGGATGCCGGCTTTCGACTTGGCGGGTGAACCGGTCTTTATGGTAAATTCCATCAGCTTTTCCTTGGTATGACGCGTCTCGCGGACTGCCGCCGATTATGGCGCCTTCGTCGGGAACCCGTCAAAAGCCCTCTTTCGTCCCGTTTCCAAACGCCATCTGGCTCATCGGTCCTATCGCGCGATGATCTTCCGCCGCGCCCTTCAGCGGGAATTCGCTCAAACCGCCGCTGCGGTTTTCGTCGCACTGTTCGCGATCCTGATCTCGACCGTGTTGATTCGCTTGCTCGGCCAGGCTGCGGGTGGTCGGGTACCGGCGGATGCGGTGCTGGCGTTGATCGGTTTCGGTGCCTTGGCACAGTTGCCGACCGTGTTGACGCTCACCTTGTTCATCGCCGTTCTGGTCTCGCTGTCCCGAAGCTACCGCGATTCGGAAATGGTGGTCTGGTTTGCTGCGGGGGTGCCGCTCACCGCATGGATACGACCGGTGCTGATGTTCGCCTTGCCGCTGGTGCTTGTCGTCGGGGCCGGTTCCTTGTACCTCACGCCCTGGGCGCAGCAGAAAAGCAGCGAGTATCGCGACCGCATCGACAGTCGTGACGATACCCAGCGAGTCGCGCCGGGTGTGTTTCGTGAGTCTGCTGGCGCGCAACGCGTTTTTTTCGTCGAGATTGGTGCGGGCGAGGACGGGCGGGTGCGCAATGTTTTCGTCAGCGACGAGTCGCGTGAAGGGCAGTTGGTCGTGATCGCTTCGGCTGAAGGCTATCTGCACAATGACGAAGAGGGGCGCCGCTTCGTCGTGCTGGAGAAGGGACGGCGCTACGATGGTCAGCCGGGAACGCCCGAGTATCGCGTGATGGAGTTCGAGCGCTACGAGGTCCAGATCGAGCAGAAGGTGGCCGTCACCCAGCCGTCACGGGTACGCGCTTTACCTACCGCAGTGCTGTTGGCGCAGCGGGACGATCGCAGCATGGGTGAAGTGTTGGGCCGTATCGGTGCGCCCTTGTCTGCGCTGTTGCTGGCCTTGCTTGCCATTCCCCTGTCTTTCGTCAATCCGCGTGCGGGCCGGGCCAACGGTTTGCTGATCGCCTTGCTGACTTACCTCATTTACAGCAACGCCATCTCGGTGTTCCAGGGCTGGGTCTCGCAGGGGCGGGTCGGCTTTGCGTCGGGTCTGCTGTTGCCGCATGTGATCGTGCTCGGTCTGCTCGCGGTCTTGTTCTATCGCCGCCTTGCGCTCTCCCCGTTCTGGCGGACGAGGTCGTCATGAGCATTCTGTTCCGCTATCTCGCGCGGGAAATCTACGGCGCAACCGCTCTCGTGCTGCTGGCGTTCCTCGGCTTGTTCGCTTTCTTCGATTTCATCAACGAACTTGAAGATGTCGGCAAAGGGGGTTACCAGCTCTATGATGCCGCGGTGTACGTGGCGCTGATCCTGCCGGGCCGGGTTTATGAATTGTTTCCCGTCGCGGTGCTGATTGGCAGCTTGTATGCGCTGGCGACTTTGGCGCGGCACTCCGAAATTACCGTGATGCGCACTGCCGGGATGTCGAACCTGGCCTTGATGCGCATGTTGGCGGCGATCGGCAGTGTGCTGGTTGCGCTGACATTCCTGATGGGTGAATACGTCGCCCCCCCTGCTGAGACAGCTGCTCAGGAGTGGAAGCTGACTGCGACCAAAGCCAATGTGTCGCAGCAGTTGCGCTCGGGTCTGTGGGTGAAGGATGGGCCGCTGGTAATCAATGTGCGCACGATGCTGCCCGATCGCACGATGCAGAACGCGCGCATTTACGAATTCGATGCCGACTATGCGCTGGTGTCCCTCAGTGAGGCGAAGCGCGGTGTCCATGACGGCGAGGGGCAATGGCGGTTGCTGGAGGTGTCGCGCACGCGTTTTCTGGGGGATCGTACGGAAGTCGAGCGGCTTCCGGAAATCGCATGGCGCTCGGACCTGTCGCCCGAGGTGCTGAGCGTGCTGATGGTGGGGCCGGAGCACATGCCGATCGCCAAGCTGTGGACGTATATCCGGCATCTGCGCGAAAACCAGCAAAGTGCCGATCGGTTCGAGATTGCGCTATGGAAAAAGCTGATTTATCCGTTCGCAGTGCTGGTGATGATGGCGCTCGCCTTGCCTTTCGGCTTCGTGCATGACCGCATGGGCGGAGCCAGTGCGCGCATCTTCCTGGGGGTGATGCTCGGGGTGGGTTTCCATTTGTTGAATGGTTTGTTCTCCAACCTCGGCATGATCAACGCCTGGCCGCCCCTGCTCGCGGCATTGACGCCCAGCCTCATCTTCTTGGCGGCAGCGGCCGGAATCCTGCGCTACGTCGAGCGACGCTGAGGGGGCAATACGCTGAGGGGGGCAATAAAAAACGGGCCCGGGGGCCCGTTTTTTTGCGTCACCGCGAAGGTGATCAGGCTTGCTGTTGCTGTGCAGCCTTCTTGGCAGCAGCGGCCTTGTAGTCCAGCTTTTCCTTGATGCGTGCGGACTTGCCCGAACGCTGACGCAGGTAGTACAGCTTGGCGCGGCGGACGTCACCACGGCGCTTCACTTCGATACCAGCCACCAGCGGCGAGTAGGTCTGGAACGTACGTTCCACGCCTTCGCCCGAGGAGATCTTGCGCACGATGAAGTTGGAGTTCAGGCCGCGATTACGCTTCGCGATCACCACACCTTCGTACGCCTGCAGACGCTCGCGGTTGCCTTCCTTGACCTTGACCTGGACGATCACGGTGTCGCCGGGGGCGAACTCCGGGATAGCCTTGCCCTGGGTCAGGCGGGCGATTTCTTCCTGTTCGAGTTGCTGAATCAGGTTCATTGCGGATACTCCATCAATGTTGTCGGCCTTTGTCTGTGCATCGGCCTGGCCGCAGAGCAGGTCGCCACCTGGTGCGTGCCGTTTATGATCGGGCCTTCAGGCGTCCTGCGTCTGCAGCGCGCCTTCAGCCCCGGCTTGCTCCTGCCTGAACTCTTCAAGCAGTTTCAATTCGATCTTGCTCAATTGTCGTCCGATCATCAGATCAGGACGACGTTGTGCGGTACGGCCGAGAGACTGCTTCAGCCGCCAGCGGCGAATCGCCGCATGGTTGCCCGATAGCAAGACATCGGGCACCTTCACGTCTTCATATTCCTCTGGCCGCGTGTAATGCGGACAGTCCAACAGACCGTCGGCGAAAGAGTCTTCCGCCGCCGATTCGGCTGTATTCAGTGCGCCCGGCAGTTGCCGAACGATTGCATCCAGCAGCACCATGGCGGGCAGTTCGCCGCCTGACAACACGAAGTCGCCAAGCGAAACTTCCATGTCCACCGCGCGATCGATGACGCGCTGGTCGATACCTTCGTAGCGGCCACAGAGCAGAATCAAACCCGGCTGTGACGCCAGTTCCATCACGGCCGCCTGGTCCAGGCGTCGGCCTTGTGGTGACAGGTAGATCACCGGTCCCGACGTGCCGATCTCGGCCTGTTGTGCCGCCTGTGCTGCCGTGATCGACTGCATCAGCGGCTCGGCCAGCATCACCATGCCGGGACCGCCACCATAGGGACGATCATCCACGGTGCGATGTGGGTCGTGGGTGAAATCGCGCGGGTTGTGGAAACCCAGCGCATACAACCCACGATCCTTCGCGCGGCGCGTAATGCCGCTGTCAGTCAGCGCCGAGAACATCTCCGGAAAAAGCGTGATGACGTCGTAGCGGCGTAGACCGCCAGCGATCGCCATTCTGTTTTCTTCCCGTCCGCTCCCGGCGTTGATGCTAGCGTTCACCGTCACCAGTCTTCGCCCCAGCCGACGCGGATGCGCCGAGCGGCGAGATCCACGTCCAGCACATACGCTGCGACGAAAGGGATCAGTCGTTCGACTTTCCCATCCTTGACCTGCAGTACATCATGTGCCCCCGTGGAGAGCAGGCTTTCAACGATTCCCAGACTCCTTTCGGACTCGTTGATCACCTCGAGGCCCACCAGGTCGCCCCAGTAGTATTCGTTCTCGGCGGGTTTCGGCAATGCTTCACGCGGGGCGCCGATGAAATACCCATCGATGGCTTCCGCAGTGTTGCGATCTTGCACTTCACCGAGTGCGGCGACCAAGCCTTTGCCGTGAGCCCTGCACGCTTTCAGCGTGTAGGGCGTCCATTGTTCGGTAGGGGCATTGTCGTCAGCGCACAGCCACCACTGAGGCAGCTTGCGCCACTCGGTCGGGTCATCCCCGAAGGGATGGATTTTGATCCACCCCTGAACGCCAAAAGGGGCGACGATGCGCCCCAATACGATCATGCTCCGATCCGCCTTGGCAGACCTTTGCAGATCAGGCTGCAGCCTTGGCAGCCTGCTTGGCCAGGCGAGCAACGGTCGGCGACAGTTGCGCGCCGTTTTGCTGCCAGTAGGCCAGGCGCTCGGCGTTGATGACCAGGCTCTGTGCTGCACCGGAAGCGACCGGGTTGTAGTAACCCACGCGTTCGATGAAACGACCGTCGCGACGGTTACGCGAGTCGGCGGCAACGATGTTGAAGAACGGGCGCTTTTTGGCGCCACCACGGGCAAGGCGAATGACGACCATCTGATTTTCCTGATCGGTAGAGGCGAAAAACGAGAGATATTAGGGCAAACCGGGGGCCAGGGCAAGCATTGATGCGTATGCCTGACGTGGTCCGGGCGATTGGGTGCCGAAAGCATCGTGCTGAGTGTTTGGCGTGTGCGGTCGAGCGGTGTTGACGGTCTCATCGATTCAAACATGACTAGAATGTGGCCAAACACCGATCAACCTTGACGTATCTTGCCCATGACCCAGGCCGTGCGCACTGTGGCTGAAGACGATCTCAACAAATTCTTGCGCTGGCTGGAGTCGGAGCCTGCCGACGAGGCTGTCGACGATCTCGATGCCTTGCGGGCGCATCTGCGCGTCTGGAGGGCATCCGAGCGGGACGGCGTGATGTCGCGACGCTGCCTTGATGCGGCGGCGGAGCGTGGGCTGGATATCAGTGCCCGTATCCGTGCTCAGTTGCATGAGGCGCATCTGCCTTTGCCGCGCAGTCTGCACGTCGCGGCAACTCAGGTGTCACGGGTATTGATCGACATTGCGCGCGAGCTTCAGGCGCTGGGGCGCGACGCATTGGGGCATCGCGCGCTGGGTCTGTGTCATGAGTCTTTCCTCGTGTCGGTCATGTCTGCTGCGAACCCCCCTGATGATTTGTGGCGGTTTGCACACGGCGCAGCTAAAGGGCTGTCCCGCGATGTGTCTTACGATGCGATGTTGCTCATTGCGGCAGCGCAGCCCGAAAGTTTCACCGCGCGGCAATTGGCTTGGCTTGCAGATTTTCTCGCAATTGAGTTGGCTGAGGTGGCGTTGCCGGCCGATGACGCCGTCTCCGGTAGTGTGTGGTGGGTGGATCCGGCGGAGGATTCTGGGCCCGTGTCGGCTGCGCGAAAGCTCGTTCCTGAGAATGAGCCGGTGCATCGGTTCAGTGCGGCGGGGTTGGCGCGTGTGCTGGGTGAGCGTATCCAGTATCTCGAACAGCGAGTTGCTGACGCCGAGGTGGTCGGTGAAATGACCGACGTCGAGATGTTCGACGAAGGCGACAAGGCGCTGCCGCCGGGGCTGACGCCCGTCGAGATGCTTTCGCTGTTGCGCACGCTCCGAGAGCGCTGGGCAAGTGCGCCCTTGCGTGAGCAGCCGCGACGTACCCACCACTACGGCGTGCAGGTTTGCTTGGGCCTGCGTGCGCTGTGGGAACTCGGCCGCGGTCGGCGCGAGGCGGGGCGTGTGAGGGATTGGCAGGTGCTCAACGAGAGTCCAGGCGGCTATGCGGTGATGAACATCGTGGGTGTCGAGGGGGAGGTCGCTGCAGGGATCGTGCTCGGGCTCCGACGTCAGTCTGGCGACCCGTGGACGGTCTGCGTGGTGCGCTGGGTCAGGAGTGACAACCCCGACCAGATCGAGTTGGGCTTGCAGGTGCTGGCACTGTCCTACAGCGTGGCGCAGGTTGCATTTCGAGGTGCAAACGTTCGCAGCATCGCCCCGGCCTTGATGCTTCCGATCATGGACCCACTGCGTCGCCATCCGGCCTTTATCGTGCCAATGGGGACCTACGCCTCGAGGCGTTTCGTATTCGTGCGTGACGGCGAGCATCTCTATGTGGCGCAGGGGCGTGCGCTCGGGCTCGATATGCAGACTTCGACTGTCGAGTTGTTCCAGTACGAAATCGATCCGTATCCGATTTGAGTTGTGGACTCCCGCCAGGATGATTTGGCGAGTCGAACAGTGGTAAGAGGCTGCCGGTCCCTGGACGCTATAATCCGCGTTTCGAAGCGTGTGTGACGGGTCATGCAGGAAATCCTGGTCCTTTATTACAGTCATCGTGGCTCGGTTCGCGCCTTGGCTGAACAGATTGCCATCGGTATTCATCAGGTGCCTGGTGCTGCGGCGAGAGTGCGTACGGTGCCAAGGGTGTCGACGGTCTGCGAAGCGGTCGAGGACGATGTCCCGGCCGACGGTCCGCCGTATGTCGAGCCGCAGGATCTGGCTGATTGCGCCGGGCTGGCGCTGGGGAGTCCGACCCGTTTCGGCAATATGGCTGCGCCGATGAAATACTTTCTCGACGGGCTTGCGGGGGCCTGGGTGAATGGCGTGCTGACCGGCAAGCCGGCGTGCGTGTTTTCGTCTTCAGCCAGCCTGCATGGCGGACAGGAGACGACCTTGCTGACGATGATGGTCCCGTTGCTGCACCACGGCATGCTGCTGCTGGGTATCCCGTATGCAGAGACGGCCCTCAACACGACGCGTAGCGGCGGCACGCCCTATGGTGCGACGCATGTGGCGGGTGCTGACGGCCTGCCGATGCTGACGCCGGAAGAGATCGAACTTGCGCGTGCGCAAGGGCGTCGTCTGGCTGAAGTGGCGCTGCGACTGGCAGGTGAGCGATGAGCCCGCGACTGCTTCACGTGCTCGCCAGTGTCGGTCTCCTGGGGCTGATCGTTTTGTGTGTGCTGTGGGAGGGTTGGCTCGCACCCTTACGGCCCGGAGGATCCTGGATGATGCTGAAGGCGCTGCCCTTGCTGCCGGCGGTGTTTGGCATCTTGCGCGGCAAGCGCTACACCTATCAGTGGGTGTCGATGTTGTCGCTGCTTTATCTGACCGAGGGGGTTTTGCGGGCCAGTGACCCGGGCTTGACGTCGATCCTGGCTTGGGTGGAAATCGCGCTGTCCGTGCTGCTGTTTTTCAGCACCATGTTGTACGCGCGCAATACTGCGCCATCGCGGCAGACGCCTGCCGAGTCCAAACAATAGACTCTGCCGTATAAACAAGGCCCCTCACCGATGAGGTTGCGGGGCCTTGTCCAATACAGCAGCGTGCAGGTGCGCTCGCCGTGTCAGACCTGCGGGTTGAGGCGCTGAGCGCTGCTCTGTAGCTTGTTCAGCGCATTCAGATAAGCCTTGGCGGATGCAACGATGATGTCGGTGTCTGCGCCTTGGCCGTCCATCACGCGACCGTTTTTCGTCAAGCGCACGGTCACTTCGCCCTGGGCATCGGTGCCGGTGGTAATCGCATTGACCGAATACAGCAGCAGCTCTCCACCACTCTTTGCAACGGACTCGATGGCTTTGAAGGCCGCGTCAACCGGCCCCGAGCCTTCGGCTTGGGCGCGCTGTTCGGTACCGCCAATGACGAGCGTCAGCTCAGCGCGCGGGGTTTCACCCGTCTCCGAATGGAAGCGGCTGGACACGAGACGGAAGTGTTCTGACTCAGGGGTGACCGTTTCGTCACGCATCAGCGCGTGCAGGTCCTCGTCGAAGATCTCGTGCTTCTTGTCTGCGAGCTCCTTGAAGCGCGCGAAGGCGTGATTGAGGTGATCCTCGCTCTCGATTTCGATGCCCAACGCCTGCAGGCGCGCCCGGAAGGCGTTACGACCGGAGTGCTTGCCCAGCACCAGCTTGTTGGCGCCCCAGCCCACATCCTCTGCGCGCATGATCTCGTAGGTTTCGCGGTGCTTGAGCACGCCGTCCTGGTGGATGCCGGATTCGTGGGCGAAGGCGTTGGCACCGACGATGGCTTTGTTCGGCTGTACAGGGTAGCCGGTGGTCTGCGACACCAGCTTGGAGGCCGGCACAATCTGGGTAGTGTCGATGCGGGTCTCGACCGGGAAGACGTCGGCACGAGTGCGCACGGCCATGACGATTTCTTCCAGCGAGGCATTGCCCGCGCGTTCCCCCAGACCATTGATGGTGCATTCGACCTGACGGGCGCCGGCACGCACCGCAGCGAGCGAGTTCGCGACGGCCAAGCCGAGGTCGTTGTGGCAATGCACCGACCAGATCACCTGGTCCGAATTCGGCACGCGCTCGATCAGCGTGCGGATGGTCGCGGCGTATTGCTCGGGCACGTTGTAGCCGACGGTGTCGGGCACGTTGATGGTCTTGGCGCCAGCCTGGATGACGGCTTCGAAGATCCGCACCAGAAAGTCGATTTCGGAGCGACCTGCGTCTTCGGCTGAAAACTCGACGTCATCGGTGTATTCGCGCGCCCAGCCGATGGCCTTCACCGCTTGATCGACGACCTGGTCGGGCGTCATGCGCAGCTTTTTCTCCATGTGGATCGGGCTGGTGGCGATGAAGGTGTGGATGCGGCCGCGCGCGGCAGGACGGATGGCTTCACCCGCGCGGCGGATGTCGTTCTCGTTGGCGCGTGCCAAGCCGCAGACGGTTGATTCTTTGATCGCTTCGGCGATCGAGCGTACGGCTTCGAAGTCCCCAGGGGAGGCGGCCGGAAAGCCGGCTTCGATGACGTCGACGCGCATGCGCTCGAGTTGGCGTGCGATGCGTAGCTTTTCTTCACGCGTCATCGAGGCGCCCGGGCTTTGTTCGCCGTCACGCAGCGTGGTGTCGAAGATGATCAGGGCGTCTTTCATGTTCAGCTCCTTGGGGCTGCAGGCGTGTCTTCGACAGTGTCCGTCGAGCCAACGGCAGGCTGCGCGGGGTCGGAATGTGCCGGGTTGGCGGCAGGGGTGGTCGATGTCGTCCCTTCAGTGTCATGGCGGCGTTTCCAGCGCAGTGCCCACATGACGTAGCCGGATGCGGCATAGCCCAGGAACAGGGCGAACAGGATGCCGGGTGGATAGCTGGAAACGAGGGCGAATACCAGCACCAGCGCGATGACCACGATGAAGGGCACGCTCTTGCGCAGGTTGATGCTCTTGCCGCTCCAGAACAGCACGTTGCTGACCATCGACACGCCGGCGAAGATCGTCAGTACGCAGGCGTAGAAGCGCAGGTCGTTGCCGCTGAATCCATTGTCGATGCCCACCCACACCATGCCGGCGATCAGTGCCGCAGCAGCAGGGCTGGGCAGACCCTGGAAGTAGCGCTTGTCGACGACGTCGATGTTGGTGTTGAAGCGCGCGAGGCGCAAGGCGGCACCAGCGCAATAGATGAAGGCGGCGATCCAGCCGAGCTTGCCCAGGTCCTGCAGCGCCCATTCGTACATCACCAGGGCGGGAGCGGCACCGAAAGACACCATGTCGGACAGCGAGTCGTATTCGGCGCCGAATTCGCTTTGTGTATGGGTCAGGCGAGCGATTCGGCCGTCGAGGCCATCGAGCACCATGGCGACAAAAATTGCGACCGCTGCGTATTCGAAACGGTCGTTCATGGCTTGCACGATGGCGTAAAAGCCGGCGAACAGCGCCGCAGTGGTGAACAGGTTCGGCAGGATGTAGATGCCGCGGCGCCGCTTTTCCAGCGGCAGCAAAGGCGTGCGATCAGGATGGGCCACTGTATCTCGTTCTTCCAGTCGGGGAATCTCATTCTAGCGCATGCGGCGTGGCATCCGGATTGCGCGATGTGGCCGTGAGCAGGGCGGATGGTCAAAAGAAAAGGGGCCGGACCCGCGTGCTGCGGTTCCGGCCCCTTGTGCGTCACAAGGACGCGGCGAGAATCAGTTCTTCGCTTTGTCGACCAGAGCCTTGGCCTTGATCCACGGCATCATGTCGCGCAGCTTGGAGCCGACCTGCTCGATCGGATGGGCAGCGTTGAGGCGACGACGCGCGGTCATGCTCGGGTAGTTGGTCTTGCCTTCCTGGATGAACATCTTGGCGTATTCGCCGGTCTGGATGCGCTTCAGGGCGTTGCGCATGGCGGCGCGCGACTGCTCGTTGATGACTTCCGGGCCGGTCACGTACTCGCCGTACTCGGCGTTGTTCGAGATCGAGTAGTTCATCGTTGCGATGCCACCTTCGTACATCAGGTCGACGATCAGCTTGAGCTCGTGCAGGCACTCGAAGTAAGCCATCTCGGGGGCGTAGCCGGCTTCAGTCAGGGTCTCGAAGCCCATCTTCACCAGCTCGACAGCGCCGCCGCACAGCACGGCCTGTTCGCCGAACAGATCGGTCTCGGTTTCTTCCTTGAAGTCGGTCTCGATCACGCCGCCCTTGGTGCCGCCGTTTGCAGCAGCGTAGGACAGGGCGAGGTCACGGGCCTTGCCGGACTTGTCCTGATACACCGCGATCAGCGAAGGCACGCCACCCCCACGCAGGTACTCGGAACGCACGGTATGGCCGGGACCCTTCGGCGCGACCATGATCACGTCCAGATCTTCACGCGGCACGACCTGGTTGTAATGCACGTTGAAGCCGTGGGCGAAGGCCAGCACCGCGCCCTTCTTGATGTTCGGCTCGATGTCGTTCTTGTAGACGTCCGGGATGTTCTCGTCCGGCAGCAGGATCATGACGACGTCGGCGTCTTCGACGGCCTTCGCTACTTCCTTCACCTTCAGGCCAGCGCCTTCGGCCTTCTTCCACGAAGCGCCGCCCTTGCGCAGGCCGACGGTGACCTTGACGCCCGAGTCGGACAGGTTCTGGGCGTGGGCATGGCCCTGCGAGCCATAGCCGACGATGGTGACCTTCTTGCCCTTGATGAGGGAGAGGTCGGCGTCCTTGTCGTAATAAACCTTCATGTCTTTCCTTTTCGCTTTCAGGGTCGGAGTGTGGAGCGGGTTACAGCTTGAGCACGCGGTCGCCGCGGCCGATGCCGCACACGCCCGAGCGCACGGTTTCCAGGATCAGGGCAGGTTCGATGGCGCCGATGAAGGCGTCGAGCTTGCTCTGGTTGCCGGTCAGTTCGACGACATACGAGGCGTCGGTGACGTCGATGATGCGGGCGCGGAAGATGTCGGCGGTGCGCTTGATCTCCTCGCGGTCCTTGCCGGTGGCGCGGATCTTGACGAGCATCAGCTCGCGTTCGATGTGCGCTGCCTCGGAAATGTCGACCACCTTGACCACTTCGACCAGCTTGTTCAGCTGCTTGGTGATCTGCTCGATGATGTCGTCCGAGCCGGTGGTGACGATGGTCATGCGCGACATCGATGCGTCTTCGGTCGGTGCCACGGTCAGCGACTCGATGTTGTAGCCGCGTGCCGAGAACAGGCCCGAGACGCGCGACAGCGCGCCGGATTCGTTTTCGATCAGAAGGGAAATGACGTGACGCATGATGGTTTCGGTCCGGAGTTCGGGATGAGGGCGATTACAGGTCTTCGGCAGAGAGGATCATCTCGGTGAGACCCTTGCCGCCCTGCACCATCGGGTAGACGTTTTCCGTCTGGTCGACCTGGAAATCCAGGAACACGAGATCGCTTTTATGCGTGGTGAAGGCTTCGCGGATCGCGCCCTCAACATCGCAGGGCTTGTCGATACGGATGCCGACGTGGCCGTAGGACTCGGCCAACTTGGCGAAGTCCGGCAGCGAGTCCATGTAGGACTCGGAGTAGCGCTGGCCGTGGAAGATCTGCTGCCACTGGCGCACCATGCCCAAATAGCGGTTGTTCAGGTTGCAGATCTTGATCGGCAGGCGGAACTGCTTGCAGGTCGACAGTTCCTGGATGTTCATCTGGATCGAGGCTTCGCCGGTGATGCAGGCGACCTGCATGTCCGGGTTGGCCAGCTTGGCACCCATGGCATAGGGCATGCCCACGCCCATCGTGCCCAGGCCGCCCGAATTCAGCCAGCGGCGCGGCTTGTCGAAACGATAGTACTGGGCCGCCCACATCTGGTGCTGGCCGACGTCGGAGGTGACGATGGCATCGCCACCGGTCACTTCCCACAGCTTCTGCACCACGAACTGCGGCTTGATGATCTCGTCCGAGTTCTTGTAGACCATGCAGTTGCGGCCGCGCCATTCGTCGACCTGTTTCCACCAGGCGGCCAGTGCCTCCGGATTGGGGCGGGCTTCGCCGGACTCGAGCTGACGGATCATCTCCTCCAGCACGTCCTTGACGTCGCCGACGATGGGGACGTCGACCTTGACGCGCTTGGAGATTGAAGAGGGGTCGATATCGACGTGGATGATCTTGCGCGGCTGCTCGGCGAAGTGCGAGGGCAGGCCGATCACGCGGTCGTCGAAGCGGGCGCCCACCGCCAGCAGCACGTCGGAATAGTGCATCGACATGTTGGCTTCGTAGGTGCCGTGCATGCCGGGCATACCCAGATACTGGCGGTCGCTGGCGGGATAGCCGCCCAAGCCCATCAGGGTGTTGGTGATCGGGTAGCCGAGCAGACGGGTCAGCTTGGTGAGCTGTTCGGCCGCGTTGGCCAGCACCACACCGCCGCCGGTGTAGATCATCGGGCGCTTGGCTTCGAGCAGCAGCTGGACGGCCTTCTTGATCTGGCCCGAGTGGCCCTTGACCACCGGGTTGTACGAGCGCATCGAGATCTCTTTGGGGTACTCGAACTCGCACTTGTGCATCGACACGTCTTTCGGGATGTCGACCAGCACCGGGCCCGGACGGCCGGTCTTCGCCAAGTAGAAAGCCTTCTTGATCGTCGAGGCGATGTCGCGCACGTCCTTGACCAGGAAGTTGTGCTTCACGCAGGGGCGCGTGATGCCGACGGTGTCGACTTCCTGAAAGGCATCCTGGCCGATGGCAGCCGTGGGCACCTGACCGGAGATGATCACCATCGGGATGGAGTCGCAGAAGGCGGTGGCGATGCCGGTGACGGCATTGGTCGCACCCGGGCCCGAGGTCACCAGTGCGACGCCGACCTTCTCGGTGCTGCGCGCATAGCCGTCGGCCGCGTGGACTGCCGCCTGCTCGTGGCGCACGAGGATGTGACGGACGGCTTCCTGCTGGAACAGAGCGTCGTAGATGTACAGCACAGCGCCGCCGGGATAGCCGAATACGTACTCGACCTTTTCTTCCTGCAGGCACCTGATTACAATTTCGGCTCCGGTAAGCACCATCGCAAACTCGCTCGACAAGTCGTTTGAAGAAACGCGCAACGTTACCGGCCGCATTGGATTTGGTCAAGGTTGATTAGCCGCCCCCGCGGGGTCGTTCGCCTCGCCCATCGCGGCCTTGAACCTCAACCGGACCCCTTCATGAAACGCAACTCCCAGAGCGCGGCTACCGTTGCCGCCGGGCCCACACAGCCAGCAACGCGCGGCGAGCGTCCGAGCGTCGAACTGGCGGGTCTCCGCCGCCGGCTGGCCAGTATGTTGTACGAATCGATGTTGTTGCTCGGTGTGCTGGCGCTGACTTTCCTCGTGCCTTACCTATTGCTGGGTGTCGGTTTCGAAATTGCGCCGCCGGGTTGGTTTGCCTGGTTGCACATCTTCGTTGTCCTCGGGCTTTACTTCGTCTGGTACTGGCGACGTCACGGTCAGACGCTGGCGATGCAAACCTGGCGCCTGCAGCTGGTCGATGTGGATGACGGGCGCAGTCTGCCGCTGGGGCGCTGCTGGTTGCGCTACGCCTTGTGCTGGCCGTCGGTGCTGCTGTTTGGCCTTGGCCTGTTGTGGGCGCTGGTCGACCGCGACCGCCAGTTTTTGCACGACCGTCTCACGGGGGGGCGAATCGTGCTCCTGCCGTCCGCACCCAAAGGCTGAAATAGGTCGTCTGCTTGCGCTGGCCGTGGCGCGCGCATTCGTCCGACGGGAACTTTTGCCCTGGCTCAGGGGTAGCATCATGTAATGCCACCCATCGTGCGGCGTTGATCGGTTGCCCTCATGGCGGCTGTTCGCGCCCTGAAAGCCATGTCACCTGCACTCCGCGCTGCATCTCTCGACGATGTCCTCGATCATCACGCCAACAGTGCCAGCGACTGCCTGAGCCGTTTCGACGTCATCCGCCAGGAAGGGCTCGGCGCTGACGAGGTGGGGCGGCGCCGGGAGCGATATGGCCCAAATCTTTTGCCCGCGCCACCGCGAGCAGGCCCCCTGAGACGCCTCCTGCAGCAGTTCCATAACGTGCTGATTTACGTCTTGCTGGTAGCGGGCGGAATCACCCTGTTCCTCGGACATTACGTCGATGCGGGCGTGATCTTCGGCGTGGTCGTCATCAACGCCGTCATCGGCTTTCTACAGGAGGGCAAGGCCGAGCGTGCGCTTGACGCCATCCGCGACATGTTGTCGCCACGGGCCCAGGTGTTGCGTGGCGGGCGGCGGCAGGAGGTCGATGCAGGCGGGTTGGTGCCGGGCGACATCGTCTTCCTCACCTCGGGCGACAAGGTCCCGGCCGATGTGCGTTTGATCGAGGTGCGCAGCTTGCGTATCGAAGAGGCCGTGCTGACGGGTGAGTCCTTGGCGGTGGAGAAATCGCTCGATGCCGTTGCAGTCGATGCCAGCCTTGGCGACAGGCGCTCGATGGCATATTCCGGCACGCTCGTCACCTATGGCCAGGGCACTGGGTTGGTGGTCGCCACTGGCGCCAATACCGAGATCGGTCGTATCAGCGCGATGCTCACGGCCGTCGAGTCGTTGACGACTCCGCTGCTGCGGCAGATGGCGGGTTTCAGCGCGATGCTGACCTGGGTCATCCTCGCGGTGGCCGTCGCCGCCTTTGCCTTTGGCACTCTCTTGCGCGGCTATGCGCCGGGCGACATGTTCCTGGCTGCGGTCGGACTGGCGGTGGCGGCGATTCCGGAAGGCCTGCCGGCCATCATGACGATCACGCTGGCCATCGGAGTGCAGCGCATGGCGCGACGGCGCGCGATCATCCGACGTCTCCCGGCGGTCGAGGCGCTCGGTTCGGTCACCGTGATCTGTTCTGACAAGACCGGCACGCTGACGCGCAACGAGATGACGGTGCAGCGCATCATCACGGCCGATGGCCGGCTCGACGTCACCGGCGCAGGCTACGCACCGCATGGTGGCTTCGAGCGCGAGGGGCACGACCTTGAGCCCCGTGATGCGCCGCTGCTGGCCGAGATCGGGCGTGTGGCCTTGTTGTGTAACGATGCCGAGCTGACGCTCGATCAGGCGGACTGGCGCATGGTCGGCGATCCGACCGAGGGGGCGCTGATGACGCTGGCGCTGAAGGCGGGCATTGATCCCCGGCTGCAGCGCGAGGCCTGGCCGCGCGACGATGTCATTCCCTTCGAGTCGGAGCACCGTTTCATGGCGACGCTGCATCACGACCATGAGGGCGCTGCCCGCATCTTGCTGAAAGGCGCGCCGGAGCGGGTGCTGGAACTCTGTGCAACCTGCATCGGCCTCGATGGCGAGCCGCGCCCCTTCGACGCCGATGCCTGGCCGATCCAGATGGACGCGGCGGCGGCCGAGGGCATGCGCTTGCTCGCAGTGGCCGAACGGCGCGAGCCCGGTCGGATGGCGGCCTTGAGTTTCGATGATGTAGAGCGCGGAGGCTTCATGCTGCTCGCCGTGCTGGGCATCACCGATCCGCCGCGTGACGAGGCGGTACGTGCGGTGGCGAACTGCCTTGCCGCGGGTATTCGCGTGAAGATGATCACCGGCGATCACGCCGCCACGGCACGGGCGATCGGCCAGCAACTCGGCCTGGCGCAGCAGGTCAGGGTGGTGACGGGCGTCGAGATCGAGAAGATGGACGATGCCGCGCTGCAGCGCGTGGTGCTGGAAACCGAAATCTTTGCCCGTGCCAGTCCGGAGCACAAGCTGCGTCTGGTCGAAGCGCTGCAGGCGCAGGGCGAGGTGGTGGCGATGACCGGCGACGGGGTCAACGATGCGCCGGCCTTGAAGCGCGCCGATGTGGGCGTGGCCATGGGGCACAAGGGTACCGAGGCGGCGAAAGAGGCGGCCGAGATGGTGCTGGCCGACGACAATTTCGCCTCGGTAGCCGCGGCCGTCGAGGAAGGGCGCACGGTTTACGACAATCTGAAGAAAGCCGTGGCCTACATCCTGCCGACCAATATCGGCCAGGCCGGCATCGTGTTCTTCGCGGTGTTGTTCGGACTCACCATGCCGATCACGCCGGCGCAGATCCTGTGGGTCAACATGATCACCGCCGTCACCTTGGCATTGGCGCTGGCGTTCGAGGATGCCGAACCGGACATCATGCAGCGCCGGCCACGCGATCCGCGGGAACCCCTGCTGACCCGCTTTCTGATGTGGCGCATCGTATTTGTCGGCCTGTTGCTCGTCATCGGCGGCATGGGGCTCTTCCTGTGGGAGCTGGAGCAGGGCGCCAGCCTGGAAGTCGCGCGCACAGCGGCCGTCAATGCAGTGCTGATCGGCGAGGTGTTCTACCTGTTCAACATGCGCAGCCTGACCGGGTCGGTGCTGAACCGGGCGGGCTTTTGTGGGAACCGTTACGTGCTGTGGGCGATCGGCCTGCTGCTGGTGTGCCAGGGCTTCTTCACCTATCTGCCGGCGATGCAGGTCTTGTTCGGCACGGCTGCCCTGCCGCTCGAGGCGTGGCTGCGCATTCTGGGCTTCGGCGTGGTGGTGTTGTGGCTCGTCGAGGCGGAGAAGGCTGTTGTTCGTCGTACCATTCGTCAAGCATGAGTCGGTCTTCCTGCTGCGGCGTGTGCCGGGTGGCGACCGTGGATGAAATCCTTGCCGATGCACAGTCCTAAGCTTTTTCTGGAGCCGGGTTTATGAACACGCTGCGCACCCTTGTTGCCGCTACCGATCTATCCGCCTTGGCGCGCCATGCCGTTGCACGCGCCGCGCGGATCAGCGCAGAAACCGGCGCCCGCCTGTCGCTGCAGCATGTCGTCAATGTTGGCGCCCTCGATGCGCTGCGTCACCTGCTCGATACCGACTCAGGTGATCTGCAGCAGCGCTTGCTCGACGAAGTCCGCGACGAAGTTCACGCTTTGGCCGCCGAGATGACCCAGCGTCATGGCATCTCGCCCGATGTGCAGCTCGTGGTGGGATCGGTGCAGGGCGAGATCAGCAGCCATGCCGATGCGATCGATGCCGACGTCGTGGTGATGGGTGCGCGTGGCGCAGGCTTCGTGCGCGAGTTGTTGATCGGCTCGACCACCGAGCGGGTACTGCGCAAGAGTCGGCGTTCGCTGCTGGTGGTCAAGCAGATGCCGCATGAAACCTATCGACGCGTGCTGTTGCCGGTCGATTTCTCCCCGCGCTCGGTCGAGGCGCTGCGCTTTGCCGAAGCGGTTGCACCGCAAGCCGAGTTTTTGTTGCTGCACGCCTTCGAGGTGCCGTTCGAGGGCAAGCTGCGCTATGCCGGCGTCGAGGAAAGTGCCCTCACCAGCCTGCGCATCCATGCCAAGCGCGACGCCACCGCGAAGATGAACGAGTTGGTCAGTGCCGCCGGCGTGGATGAGGCGCGAGTGCGGCGACTGGTGCTGCATGGTGAAGCGACGATGCAGATCCTGGCGCAGGAACAGGAGCAGGACTGCGATTTGATCGTGATCGGCAAGCGTGGCCTCGGCTTGCTCGAGGAACTCCTGCTCGGCAGCGTCACCAAACATATTCTCGCGCAGTCATCGGCCGACGTGCTGGTCATCGATCGGACCCTTGCCTGACTTAATGCCCGTCTTGCTTGTGGCTTTCACGCTGTGCGCCGACGGGCGTGCGGCGTACACTCACGCCTTTCCGCGTGCTTGCGCGGAGCCGGAGAAACAATGAAAACAGAACACGCCCCAACGATCCGACGCGCCGATTACCTGCCGCTGTCCTGGACGGTCGAGACCGTCGAACTGCATTTCCGCCTTGACCCGGAAGCCACCGTTGTCACCAACCGTATGGTCTGTGTGCGTCACCCCGAGGCCGAGGCGGGCCCGATCCGGTTGTGGGGCGAAGCGCTGGAACGCGTGTCGTTGACCGTCGACGGTCAGGCGCCGAAAGCCGTTCGTGAGCACGACACGCTGCTCGAGATCGATGCGGAGGGCGAGCGGGTTGTGGTCGAGGTGCAGACGCGTGTCAACCCGCGTGCCAACACCACCCTGTCCGGTCTGTACCTGTCCAACGGTGGCTTTTTCACCCAGTGCGAAGCCGAGGGTTTCCGCCGCATCACCTGCTTTCCGGATCGTCCGGATGTGATGGCGCGTTTTACTGTTACGCTCGAGGCCGATCGCGCGACTTGCCCGGTGTTGCTGTCCAACGGAAACCTGGTCGAGCAGGGCGCACTGCCCGACGGCCGCCACTACGCCCGTTGGGAAGACCCGTTCCCCAAGCCCTCGTATCTGTTTGCGCTGGTCGCCGCCGACCTGGTGGTGCTGGAGCGCAAGGTCGAGACGATGTCCGGTCGCGAAGTCGTGCTGCAGATCTGGGTGGAAGCGGGCAACCTCGATCGCTGCGAACATGCAATGGATTCGCTGATCCATTCGATGCGCTGGGATGAGGAAACCTTTGGGCTCGAACTCGATCTTGACCGCTTCATGATCGTCGCGGTGGCCGACTTCAACATGGGTGCGATGGAGAACAAGGGGCTGAACATCTTCAACACCAAGTTCATTCTCGCCAAGCCCGACACGGCCACCGATGTTGATTACGAACATGTCGAGAGCGTGGTCGCACACGAATATTTCCATAATTGGACTGGCAATCGCGTCACCTGCCGCGACTGGTTCCAGCTCACGCTCAAAGAGGGCCTGACCGTTTTCCGCGACCAGCAGTTCTCGGCCGACATGCTGGCGCGCACGGCGGGACCGGAGGGCGCAGCCTCGGCGCGTGCGGTCAAGCGCATCGACGACGTGCGCGTGTTGCGTGCGGCGCAGTTCCCGGAGGACGCGGGTCCGATGGCGCATCCGATCCGCCCGGACAGTTATCAGGAAATCAATAACTTCTACACCGCCACGGTGTACGAAAAGGGTGCCGAAGTCATCCGCATGCTGCACACGCTCCTCGGGCAGGAGGGCTTCCGGAACGGCATGGATCTGTATTTCAGCTACTACGACGGCCAAGCGGTGACCTGCGACGACTTCGTCGAGGTGATGTCGGAGGCCAACAACGGCTTCGACCTGGATCAGTTCATGCGCTGGTATAGCCAGGCCGGTACGCCGCGCGTCAAGGCGAGCGGCGAATGGAACGCTACCGAGGGGACTTACACCCTGACGCTTGCGCAGCACACGCCGGCGACGCCGGGCCAGCATGCCAAGCTGCCGCTGGTGATTCCGGTGGCAGTCGGCCTGATCGGGCCTGACGGGTGCGATCTTCCGCTGCGACTCGAGGGCGAGGCACAGGGCGGTAGCACGACGCGTGTGCTCAAGCTCACCGAGGACGCGCAGTCCTTCCGCTTCGTTGGCCTGCAAGCCGAGCCCGTGCCCTCGCTGCTGCGTGGCTTCTCGGCGCCCGTCATCCTCGACCTGGAGGAGGACGACGCGCGTCTCGCATTCCGCATGGCCCACGATTCCGATCCCTGCAATCGTTGGGATGCGGCGCAGCGTTATGCTGAACGCGTGGTGTTGGCGCTTGCTGCCGAACCTGGGGTGCCGGTGCCGGAACGCTTTGTGCAGGCCTTTGGCGCCTTGTTGAACGATGCTGCCCTGGATCCTGCCTTCCGTGCTCAGGCATTGGCGCTACCGGGCGAGGCCTATCTGCTCGAGCGCATGACGCCTGCCGACCCGCTGGCGCTGCGCGCTGCCTTGGTGCGCTTGATGCGCACGCTGGGTACCCAGCTGACGGCCGATTGGGTGGCGCTATTCGACGCCATGCAGGTGCCGGGTGCCTACCGTTACCACCCTGCCGATGCCGGTCGCCGTGCGCTGGCGAACCTCGCGCTACGCTACCTTGCGGCGGCGGGGCATGCTGAGGGACTGGCCAGGGCGCAAGTACGTTTCGATGCTGCGACCAACATGACAGAGCGCTTCGGTGCGTTGGCCGCATTGGTCAACAGCACGCACGACGGACGTGAGGTGGCGTTGGCGGCCTTCCATGAGCGCTATCGCGACGATGCCTTGGTGCTGGACAAGTGGTTCGCGCTGCAGGCCGGAGCGTGGCGCTGGGACGTTGGTGCTGCACCGACGCTCGATACAGTGCGTAGTCTGATGTCCAACCCGGCTTTCAGCCTGTCAAATCCGAACAAGGTGTATGCCTTGCTGGGCACGTATTTCCGCGCCAATCCGGGTGAGTTTCATGCGGCGGACGGGAGTGGTCACGCTTTCTGGGCCGACCAGGTGATCGCGCTGAATGCGAAAAACCCGCAGGTGGCGGCCCGCATGGCACGTGCCCTGGAAAACTGGCGTCGTTTCACGCCTGCCCTGCAGGCAAGCATCCGAGCCCAGCTTGAGCGGGTATTGGCAAGCGAGAACCTGTCGGCGGACGTCGCCGAAATCGTCGGCAAGGCCCTGGACGCGACATAAGCTGCGTGCGAGTGCACACAGCAAAACGCCGGGTCGAAGCCCGGCGTTTTGCTGTCAGCGCGGAGCGGACTTACTCTGCAGCGAGGTCGCCGGCGATGTAGCTCTCGAGTTGCTTGATCGTGGCTTCTTGCTGGCTGACAACCGATTTCACCATGTCGCCGATGGTCACGATGCCCATGATCTTGCCCTGATACACCACGGGCAGATGGCGGAAGCGGTTTTCAGTCATGGTATGCATGACTTCATCAACCGTGTGGCTGGGGGTGACGGTGCAGGGGTTCGGCGTCATCAGATCGCCGACTCGCACGTCGCGCGACAGCAGGCCTTTGAGTACCACCTTCCGTGCATAGTCGCGCTCGGTAAAGATGCCCACCAGCCGATCATTCTCGGTGACCAGCACGCAGCCGATATCGAACTGCGCCATCAGCGACAGGGCATCGAACACCGAGTCGGTCTGGCGTACCGCATGGAAAGTGCTGCCCTTCTGATCGAGGATCTGTTTAACGCTCGTCGTCATCGTTTTTCTCCCTCCTTCGGTTGTTCATGACACGGCCACTGCTTGCAGCCAGTTTTTGTATAGGGTGGTCCGAAGCGCAGCCAAGCGCAAGCAAGGGCGAACCCTGATGCCTCGCTGACTTCAGATCTCCAGGTTGTCGATCAAGCGGGTGCGCCCCAGTTTTGCCGCGGCCAGCACCACCAGCGGGTCGTCCATGTGGACGGGGGGCTGCAGGTCAGCACGACGGCGGACTGCGATGTAATCGGGCACCCAGCCGGCAGCACTCAGTGCGTCCATTGCGTCGGTTTCGAGCTTCAGCACGTCGTGATCGCCTGCGCGCACCGCGTCTCGAATGTGGCACAGCAGGCGATACAGCAGCGGGGCCGCGGCGCGCTCTTCAGCGCTCAGGTAGCCGTTGCGCGAAGACAGTGCCAGCCCGTCGTCGGCGCGCACGGTTTCGCCCGGCAGGACCTCGATTGGCATCGCCATTTCGCGCACCATGTTCGACAGCACCATCAGTTGCTGGTAGTCCTTTTTGCCGAACAGGGCGATGTCGGGCTGCACGATGTTGAGCAGCTTCATGACGACCGTCGCCACGCCGCGGAAATGTCCAGGGCGGAACTCGCCTTCGAGGATGGAAACCTGGGCAGGCGCCGGATCGACGTGGTAGCGCTGAGGCTGCGGGTACATCTCGGCTTCGTCCGGTGCGAAAACATGCTGCACACCTGCCGCGGTGAGCTTTTCGCAGTCGGCGGCCAGGGTGCGTGGGTAGCGTTCGAAGTCCTCTCCCGCACCGAACTGCAGGCGATTCACGAAGATGCTCGCGATCACGCAGTCGGCCTGTTCGCCGGCTTGGCGCATCAGCGTGATGTGGCCCTCATGCAGGTTGCCCATGGTGGGCACGAAGGCGACCTTGCCGGCAGTGGCGCGGGCCGCGCGCAGACTTGCGATGGTGTGATGGATCTGCATGTTGGACAGGTAAAGGAGGCGTTGTGATGCCGGATGATCAGTAGCAGTGCTCGGGACCGGGAAAGCTGCCGTCGCGCACAGCCGCCACATAGCGTGCGACCGCGTCTTCGATGCTGCTCGCGCCGTCCATGAAGTTGCGCACGAAGCGCGCCGTCTTGCCGGGGAAGATGCCGAGCATGTCGTGCAGCACCAGTACCTGGCCGTCGCAACCCGGGCCTGCGCCAATGCCGATGGTGGCCATGGTCTGCAGGCTGGCGGTGATTTCGGTGGCAAGCGCAGCAGGCACCATTTCCATCACCATCAGTGCGGCGCCGGCCTGTTCCAGTGCGTGCGCATCCGCTTTCAGGCGGGCAGCACCTGCGTCGCTGCGTCCCTGCACACGGTAACCCCCCAGTTGATGCACGGATTGTGGTGTAAGGCCGATGTGGGCGCATACCGGCACGCCGCGCTCGACGAGGAAGCGTACCGTGTCGGCCATGAATTCGCCCCCTTCCACCTTCACCATCTGCGCACCGGCCGCCATCAAGCGGGCGGCGTTGCGCATCGCTTGCTCGCGACCTTCGTGATAGGTGCCGAAAGGCATGTCGGTCAGGACCAGCGCCCGGGCTCCGGCGCGGGCAACACACTCGGTGTGATAGGCCATGTGCTCGAGGGTGACGGGCAGGGTGGATTTCTGTCCCTGCAGCACGTTGCCGAGGGAGTCGCCGATCAACACGACATCAACGCCGGCACGGCCGAGCAGTGCAGCAAAGCTCGCGTCATAGCCGGTGAGCATGGCGATTTTGCGGCCTTCGGCGCGCATTTTGCCGAGTTCGAAGAGGGTGACGGGCTTTTGGTCCTGGAGATAGCTCATTCATCGCTCCTGATAGGAGGGCGGAGTTTTCACCAAACTGGTGCGTTGCACAAGTTTATTGCCCCAAATGTGGCTAAGGGTTTACCCCGCGTAACCGAAGAATTCGCGATAGCCGCGCATGTCGCGCAGGCGAGCGAGCAGCATTTCGAAGTCGTCATCGTTATCGACCGGATTCAGCCGCCCGGCATCGACGATGAACAGGGGCGCTGCATCGTACTGGTAGAAATAGCGCGTGTAGCGCTCGGACACTTGCTGCAGATAGTGTTCGGTGATGCGTCGCTCCGCATCCAGCCCGCGCTTGCGGATGCGTTCCATCAAGGTATCGGGGCCCGCCTGCAGGTAGATCACCAAGTCGGGTTTCGGTGCATCAACCGGCCTGACACTGTCGTAGATGCGCCGGTAAAGAGCCAATTCATCTTCAGTCAGGTTCTGTTCGGCGAAGAGTCTGTCCTTGTCCAGGATGAAGTCGGACACGACCCTGCGCTCGTCGGCCATCGGGCCCAGCGCGGCAAGCTGATCGATGCGCTGGAACAGGAAGGAAAGCTGCGTCGGCATCGCCCAGCGTTCCGGATACTGGTAGAAGCGTGAGAGAAAGGGGTTGAATTCGGCCTGTTCCAACAGGCTTTCAGCTTGAAGGCGCTCTGCCAGACGTCGGGCGAGAGAGGTCTTGCCGGCTCCGATCGGGCCTTCGACGACGATGTAGTGTGCTTTGTCCAGCATGCGCTTGTCGCCCTTGCCCTTTCGCTAGCTGCGGAAGATGAAATAGACCGCGCCAAGCATACACAAGGCGGCCCAGAGATAGTCAAGCTTGATCGGCTGCTTCATGTACAGCACCACGAACGGAACGAACACCAGCAGCGTGATCACTTCCTGCATGATCTTGAGTTGCGCGAGATTCATCGCCGTGGCGCCGATCCGATTGGCAGGGACTTGCAGCAGGTATTCGAACAGCGCGATCCCCCAGCTCACCAGCGCAGCCACATACCAGGCCTTGCTCTGCATGTTCTTCAGGTGGCCATACCACGCGAAGGTCATGAAAACGTTGGAGGCGGTCAGCAGCAGTGCCGTTTGCAGCCACACGGGACTGGCGCTGATGGCCGTGGTGGCAGACTGGAGCCAGGCGGGCATGATGGGCGTGCAGGCAGGTGGAGAAATCCGGGAGGCGACGGAGTGAGACCGTGGTCAGACGCGTGCGATTGCCTGATCGGCGACGCCCGGCAGCAGATCGGCGACCCGACCACGGCCCGGGATGGCCAACCCGGGTGCAATCTCGGCCAGCGGTACCAGCGTGAAGGCGCGCAGGTGCATGCGTGGATGGGGCACTTGCAGGCCGTGCTCGTCGATGGTGCTGTCACCGTACAGCAGCAGGTCGAGGTCCATGGTGCGCGGCGCCATGTGGAAGTCACGTGTCCGGCCGCCCTCGTGTTCGATGGCCAGGAGCGACGCCAGCAGTGGGCGGGCACCAAGGGCTGTGGCCAGTTCGATCACCGCGTTGATGTAGTCGGGTTGCCCCTCGACGCCAATCGGTGCGGTTCGGTACAGCGAAGACTGCGCCACGACACGCGTGTGAGGCAACTCGTCAAGGCGTGCGAGGGCAAGATCGAAAGAGACTGCGGGGTCGCCGAGGTTGGCACCAAAGGCGACGAAGGCGCGTACGGGATGGCTCATGTCGTGTCGCGGGCTCAGGCGCCGTCGCCATGCGCTGCGATCGCATCCGCCGACGTTGCGCTTGCCGCCGTGCCGGAAGGTTTGCGACGTTTGCGACGCCGCTTCTTGGCGGCTGGAGCGGCTTCGGCCGGTGCCTGGCGGATCAGAGCCTCGCGTTCGTCGTGGCCCGCGTGGGCGAAGCGGTCCCACCAGTCGACGATGTCCATCGGAATCTCGCCCGCCTGCGCGCGCAGGCGCAGGAAGTCCCAGCCGGCACGGTAACGCGGCTGCTCGATCAGGCGGTAAGGCGTCTTGCCGGCACGCTTGTCGAAACGCGGCTGCAGGGCCCAGATATCCTTGATGTCGCCAACGATGCGGCGGGTGATCGCCAGTTTACCGGCCTGAGCGTCAAGCACTGCGTCCATGGCCTCGAACAGCGCGGGTTGCGCATGTTCGCCGGCGGCTTTCTTCTTTTCCCAGGCTGCCAGCACCTCGTGCCACAGCAGCGTAGCGAACAGGAAGCCGGGCGACACGGACTTGTCCTGGCGTACGCGTTCGTCGGTGTTTTCCAGCGATAGCCAGACAAAACGCTCGCCCATCGGCTGCTCGAGAATGACATCGAGCAAGGGCAGCAGGCCGTGGTGCAGGCCTTCCTCGCGCAGTTGCTTGAGGCACTTGACCGCATAGCCCGAGAACAGCAGTTTGAGCATCTCGTCGAACAGGCGAGCGGCGGGCACGTTTTCCAGCAGAATCGCCATCTCGCGAATCGGATGGCTGGCCGCGGGGTCGATTGACAGCCCCAGCTTGGCGGCAAGGCGTACCGCACGCAGCATACGCACCGGGTCTTCGCGGTAGCGCGTGCGTGGATCGCCGATCATGCGCAGCGTTTTTTGCTGGATGTCGGCGACGCCGTGGTGATAGTCGACGATGGTTTCGGTCGTGGGGTCGTAGTACAGCGCGTTGACCGTGAAGTCGCGACGCGTGGCGTCCTCTTCCTGGTTGCCGTAGACGTTGTCGCGCAGCACGCGCCCATGCTCGTCGGTGTCGGCGGATTCGGCATCCTGGCTGGCACGGAAGGTGGAGACTTCGATCGTCTCCGCGCCGCTCATCACATGGACGATCTTGAAGCGCCGTCCGATGATGCGTGAGCGGCGGAAAGCAGCGCGGACTTCTTCGGGCGTGGCGCTGGTGGCGACGTCGTAGTCCTTGGGCGGATGGCCGATCAGCAGGTCGCGCACCGCGCCGCCAACGACGAAGGCCTTGTAGCCCTTTTCCTGCAGCACGGCACAGGTCTTGCGCGCTGCGGGAGAAAGTTGTTCACGTCGAACGCCATGGCGTTCGACCGGAATCAGGGCAGGTTCGTGGCGGACGGCGTGTGGCGGGCGCTTGAAAACCTTGCGCAGCAGCTTGCGGATCATCGGGAAAGGCGTCGTTCTTGCATGAGCCGGCAATGATAACCGATCGACTGCCGCGAACGCCGTTTGCGCATCAGCGCAGCGAGATGACCGGCCAGCCCTTGTCCAGTGCGTGGGCGCGCAGTGTGTCGTCGGGATCGACGGCGACGGGGTGGGTGACGCGACCCATCAGCGGCAGGTCGTTGTGCGAGTCGCTGTAGAACCAGCTGTGCTCGAAACTGCCCAGATGCAGCCCCAGCGATTCCAGCCACGCTTCGACGCGCTCGATCTTGCCTGCCTTGAAGGCCGGCATCCCGCGCGGTTTGCCGGTGAAGTTGCCGCCTTCTTGTGCCGGAATGGTGGCGACCAGGTGCGGGATGCCGAACTCGCGCACGATCGGGCCGGTGACGAAGGCGTTGGTGGCGGTTACGACAGCGACCAGGGCCTGGTTGTCCAGGTGCTGTTGCACGAGTGCGCGGGCGCGATCGGTGATCATTGGCCTGATCGACTGCGCCATGAATTCGCGGTGCCAGGCATCAAGCTGGGCGCGAGGATGGCGGGCAAGCGGACCAAGCTGGAAATCGAGAAACTCGAAGATGTCCAGCGTGCCGGCTTTGTAGTGCTCGTAAAACTCGACGTTCCTCGCTTCCTGAAGCTCGCGGTCGAGCACGCCCTTGCCGATCAGGAATTGCGCCCACTCGAAATCCGAGTCGCCGCTGAGAAGGGTGTTGTCGAGGTCGAAAAGAACGAGATTCACGGTAGGGCTCCAGGATTCAGATTTCGAGGCCTTGCTGCATCATTTCGCGCAGCAAGGGCAGGGTGATCGGGCGTTTGCGTTCGAGTGAGGCGGCGTCGAGCGCATCCAGCACCGCCAGCAGGTTGGACAGTTCGCGCCGGCCGTGGCGCAGCAGGAAATCGACGACTTCATCGGCCAGGCGCAGACCGCGGCGTTCAGCCAGCGTGGCGAGGATGGTGGCGCGCGAGTCGTCATCCAGGGGCTGCACTTCGTAGATCAGGCACTGGCCGATGCGGGTGCGCAGGTCTTCGCGCAGTTTCAGTCCGAGTGGCGCGACCGGTCCGGTCAGCAGCAGCGACTGTCTGTTGTTGCGGCTGCGGTTGAAGGCGTTGAACAACCCGATCTGCGCCTCGGGCGCAAGCTGGTCGACATCGTCGACTGCGACCAGCGCATCGGCGGTTTCAGGTAGCCCGTCCTCCACGTCTTCTGCCGCCAGCAAGTGCGTCGGGCGGCCGTGCTCGCGCGCGGTTGCTACGGTTGCACGCAGCAGATGACTGCGGCCGCTGCCCGGTGTGCCCCAGATGTAAAGATGCCGCGTCGGCAGTTGGGCGGCCGTTGTCAACGAAGCCTGCAGCGATAGCATCGCCAGCAGTTCGGCGTTGGCGCCAGCAACAAAATTTTCCAGCGTGGGGGGGGCGTCGGGGCGGATGTCGAGGACGAGCTGTTTCACGGTTTGTCCGCCTCGGGCACGATGGCCGTTGCCGATTGCGTGCCCAGATAAACCGGGCTCGCGAACCACGCGTCGCGCACCTCGCGCAGGCCCACCAGCAGCGCTGCGCTGGCTGGTAGCGCTACCAGGACGCCGACGAAGCCAAACAGCTGGCCGAAGGCCATCAGCGCGAAGATGACGGCCAGCGGATGCAGGCCGATGCGCTCGCCGACCAGATAAGGCGTCAGGACGAAGCTTTCCACCAACTGACCCAGTCCATACACCACCGCCACCCCGATCAGCAGTGGCCAGCCCTCGGCCTGCAGCAAGGCCGCGAGGATTGCCAGAATCAGCCCGCCGCCAAAACCGACGTAGGGGATGAACACCAGCAGGCCGGTCAGCACCCCCACCGGCAGCCAGAAATTGAGTCCGGCGAACCACAGTCCGACGCTGTAGAACACCGCCAGCAACAGCATGACCGACACCTGTCCACGCAGAAATTCGGACATCACCCGGTCGATGTCACTGAGAATGCGCATGGTGCGCTCGAGCCACGGGCGTGGCACGATGCGTTGCAGTTCGGCCAGAATCAGTGGCCATTCCTGCAGCAGGTAGAACATCACCAGCGGAATCAGGAACAGGTTGGCGACGAAAGCCAGCAGGGCCAGCCCGCCGGTCTTGAGGTGGCCGAGCACGATCGGCACGATGTCTTGCGCGCTCGTCCAGTTGTCGGCAATCAACTGGCGGAATTGGGCAGCGTCGAGTTGCACGTTGACGCCAAGTCGTGTCTGCAGCAGCGGCGCGACCTGGGCGTTGAACATCTCGACCAGTTCGGGCAGACGGCGTACCAGCAGCACCCCTTCGCGATACACCATCGGTACCAGGATCAGCGCCAGTGCGACCAGTGTCAGACCCAGGGCGATGATCACCAGCAACACCGCCAGCGCACGCGGCACGCGGCGCGCCACCATCCAGTTGACCGCCGGGTCGCAGATATAGGCGAACACCGCGCCGATCACGAAGGGCGCGAGGATGGGGCCCAGCAACCAGAACAGCCCGACCAGCGCGATACCTGCCGCGGCCCAGGCAAAGGTTTGCAGACGATCGGCGCGGGGAGGGTTCATTTCAAGTAAAATCGCGGACTTGGCGCGCGGGCAAACGACCCGCGAAACCCGTAAATGTAGCCACTTGGCGTTGCGGCCTCAAGCCGAGCCTGTCGCCATGTGCGATCTGGCCAGCTTGTCGGTCGATTTTATTTCTGCTTTCTTCCTGCCTTACTCCGAGCCCAGAGGAACGATCTTGAGCGCACCCACCTCCTCCAACCAAGCCTCCCTTTCCTACCGCGACGCGGGTGTGGACATCGAAGCCGGCGACGCCCTGGTCGACCGCATCAAGCCTTTGGCCAAGCGCACCATGCGTCCCGAGGTGCTGGGCGGCATCGGCGGTTTTGGCGCCCTGTTCGAACTGTCGAAAAAGTACAAGGCGCCGGTGCTGGTGTCGGGCACCGACGGTGTCGGTACCAAGCTCAAGCTCGCTTTTCAGCTGAACAAGCATGACACCGTCGGCCAGGATCTGGTGGCGATGAGCGTCAACGACATCCTGGTGCAGGGTGCCGAGCCGCTGTTCTTCCTCGACTATTTCGCCTGCGGCAAGCTCGATGTCGACACCGCTGCTGATGTGGTCAAGGGTATCGCCCAAGGTTGCGAGCTGGCCGGCTGCGCGCTGATCGGCGGCGAGACCGCCGAGATGCCGGGCATGTACCCGGCGGGCGAATACGACCTTGCCGGCTTCGCCGTCGGCGCGGTCGAAAAGGCCGACATCATCGACGGCAGCAAGATCGTGCCGGGCGATGTGGTGCTGGGCCTGGCCTCGAGCGGCGCGCACTCCAACGGCTACTCGCTGATCCGCAAGATCATCGAGGTCGCCAAGCCCGATCTCGACGCCGATTTCCACGGTCGCAAGCTGCGCGACGTGGTGATGGAGCCGACCCGCATCTACGTCAAGCCGCTGCTGGCGCTGATGCAGGCGCAGCCGGGCGTGGTGAAGGGCATGGCCCACATCACCGGCGGTGGCATCACCGAGAACGTGCCGCGCATCCTGCGCGACGAACTGACCGCCCGCATCGACGCCGCGAGCTGGGCGCTGCCGCCGCTGTTCCAGTGGCTGCAGAAGGAAGGCAACGTTGACATGCAGGAGATGTACCGCGTGTTCAACTGCGGCATCGGCATGGCGGTGGTGGTGGCCGCGGCCGACGCTGACGCGGCCGAAGCGGCGCTGAAGGCGGCGGGTGAAACCGTGTATCGCATCGGCCGCATCGACATGCGCAAGGACGGCGAAGCGCAGACCCTCGTCGGCTGAGTCTGCTTGATCTAACACGGAGCGGGTAGATGACGGCAGACGTGCAAGCGATTGTTGATGAGGTGATGCGCGGCCGTTATTCCTGCCGTGCCTTTTTGCCCACGCCTGTTTCGCGTTCACGGGTCGAGGAGATTCTCTCGATCGCTGCGCGCGCGCCGTCGGGGACGAACATTCAGCCCTGGAAGGTTTGGGTCTTGATGGGCGATGCGCGCGAGCGTGTCGCTGCGCGCATGCTCGCCGCGTTCGACGATCCCGAGGAGGCGGCGACCCACACCGACCCCTACCCGTATTACCCCAGGAAATGGCTATCGCCCTATATCGACCGGCGTCGCAAGGTGGGCATGCAACTCTACGGTCTGCTGGGCATCCGGAAAGGGGATGCAAAGCGGATGCACGAGCAGTTCGCCCGCAACTATCGCTTTTTCGATGCACCCGTCGGGCTGATTTTCACCGTCGATAGTGTGATGGAGCAGGGGTCCTGGCTCGATTACGGGATGCTCCTGCAAAACGTGATGCTGGCGGCAAAGGCCCGCGGGCTGGACACGTGTCCGCAGGCCGCACTGATCCAGTTTCACCGCGTCATCCGCGAAACTCTCGCGATCCCCGACAACGAGACGGTGATCTGCGGCATGTCGATGGGTTATGCAGACCCACAGGCGCCTGAGAATGCCTTGCGCACCGAGCGTGCGCCGCTCAAGGAGTGGGTCAGGTTCTGCGACTGAAGGTGCGCGTCGGTGACTGACGAGCACTGAATGACGCTTGAACTCGCGCGGGGCTCGCGCTGTCAGCCTTCAGTCTTGCCCCGTCATGCTGTGTGAAAATCGCGGGGTTTCATTTCCCTTTGTCTTCCCCGCGGATCGCCATGTCTTCTCGTCGTCCCCTTGTCATTGCCCTGTGCGCAGTCGGTCTTGCCGGCCTGGCGGTTTACGCCTGGTACGCCAATCAACCCGGCGGCCAGGGCGGAACGTCCTCGCCTGCCGGGGCCGTTTCGCAGGCCGCAGGTGGTGCCGCCCAGAATGCGCCGGTTCCGGTCGAGGTCGCCGTCGTCACACCGCGCGCGATGGCGGATGACGTCACGGCGGTGGGGTCGCTGGTTTCCAACGAGTCGGTGGTGCTGCGACCAGAGGTGGCCGGGCGGATTTCCCGGATCGCCTTTCGAGATGGCGAGACGGTGAAGCGGGGTGACGTGCTGGTCAAGCTGGATGCCGCCGTGCAGCGGGCCGAGTTGCAGCAGGCACGGGCCAATTTGACCTTGGCCGATGCCAACTTTCGCCGTACCGAAGACCTGTTCGCACGCAAGTTCGTCAGTCAGAGCAGTCGTGACAATGCGCGAGCCGAGCTGGAGCTGGCACGCGCCGGCGTGGCACTGGCACAGGCCCGCCTGGACCGGACGCTGATCCGTGCGCCCTTCACGGGTGTGGTGGGCATCCGCAGCGTCAGCCCCGGAGACTTCGTGAAAGATGGCGATGCGCTGATCAACCTTGAGGACATCGCCACACTGAAAGTGGATTTCCGCCTGCCCGAGCTGTATCTGGACCGGGTGAAGCCGGGTCAGTCGCTGGAGCTGGCCAGCGATGTGTTACCGGGCGAGACCTTTACTGCGCGCGTGGATGCGATCGACCCGCTGGTGGACGCGCAGGGCCGTGCTGTGCGCCTGCGTGCCAGCCTGGCAAACCCGGATGGCCGTCTGCGTCCGGGCGTGTTCGCTCGGGTTCGCCTGATTCTGGCCGAGCGGTCGGGTGTGCTGGTGGTGCCCGAGGCCGCGCTGGTGCCCGCACCCGGAAACGTGCAGTTCGTCTACCGGGTGGTGGATGGCAAGGCGCAACGGGTCAACGTGACGACCGGGGTGCGGCGCGAAGCAGTGGTCGAGATTGCTAGTGGGTTGACTGCGGGTGAGCATGTGGTCACAGCGGGCCAGCTCAAGCTGCGCGATGGGGTGGCCGTGAGGGTTTTGCAACTGCAGCAGAACGCCGCGGCCGTGGTGCGCTGAGCCGCCCACCACCGATAGAGAGCTGCCGAGATGGTCATTTCCGAGATCTGCATCAAGCGCCCGGTATTCGCCACCGTGCTGTCGCTGCTGGTGTTGCTGGTGGGGCTGATGTCCTACTCGCGCCTCACCGTGCGCGAGTACCCGAACATCGACGAGCCGGTGGTGACGGTTGACACCAGTTACACCGGCGCCAGCGCCGAGATCATCGAGTCGCAGGTGACCAAACCGCTGGAGGATTCACTGGCGGGCATCGAGGGTGTGGACGTGCTGTCGTCCATCAGTCGTTCCGAGCGCAGTCAGATCACGATCCGCTTCCGTGTCGAGCGTGATGCCGACAGCGCCGCGGCCGACGTGCGCGACCGCGTGTCGCGGGTGCGTCGCCGGCTGCCGGACGATGTCGATGAGCCGGTGATCGCCAAGGTCGAGGCCGACGCCAACCCGATCATCTGGGTGGCGTTTTCGTCCGACCGTCATTCACCGCTGGAAATGAGCGACTTTGCCAGCCGCATCATCAAGCCGCGAATGCAGACCCTGCCGGGCGCGGCGGATGCGCGCGTGTTCGGTGAGCGGCGCTATTCGATGCGCATCTGGCTGGACCGTGACCGGCTCGCTGCGTTCGGCCTCACCGTGCAGGAAGTCGAAAGCGCGATCCGTGGCCAGAACGTCGAATTGCCCGCCGGCCGCATCGAAAGCAGCCAGCGCGAGTTTGCCGTCGTGGCGCGCACCGATCTGGCGCAGGCGGAGGAGTTCGAGGCGGTCGTGGTACGCCAGCCGGCCACCGCGGCCGACTATCCGGTGCGCATCCGTGACATTGGTCGCGTCGAGGTGGCGCCGGAGAGCGAACGTACGTCGGTGCGTTTCATGGGCCAGCCGGCGATCTCGATCGGCCTCATCAAGCAGGCCACCGCCAACCCGCTCGACCTCAAGCGCGGGCTGGACGAGATGTTGCCGCGACTGGAAAGCGAGCTGCCCGAAGGCATGTCGATGACGATCGCCAACGACACCACGGTGTTCATCGAGCGTTCGATCGACGCGGTGTTCGCCACCATCTGGGAGGCGGTGCTGCTGGTGGCGGGCGTGTGCCTGTTCTTCTTGCGCAACTGGCGGGCGATGCTGGTGCCGCTGGTGACCATCCCGGTGTCGCTGGTGGGGGCGTTCACGCTGATGTTCGCGTTCGGCTTCTCCATCAACACGCTGACGCTGCTGGCTTTGGTGCTGGCGATCGGGCTGGTGGTGGATGATGCCATCGTGGTGCTGGAGAACATCTATCGCCACATCGAGGAAGGCATGGCGCCGGTGGCTGCGGCTTTCCAGGGGGCGAAGGAGATCGGTTTTGCGGTGGTGGCGATGACGATCACGCTGGCGGCGGTGTATGCGCCCGTGGCGTTCATGACCGGCCGCACCGGTAAGCTGTTCACCGAATTTGCGCTGACGCTGGCCGGTGCGGTGATTGTGTCCGGCTTCGTGGCGCTCACACTGTCGCCGATGATGTGTTCCAAACTCCTGCGCCACGAGCCGAAGCACGGTCCGATCTACAACGGTATCGAGCGCTTCCTGACCTGGATGACCGAGGGCTACCGTGACGTGCTCTCGGCGTCATTGAAGGCGCGCTGGCTGGTCATGCTGGTGTTCGCGGTGGTGGCCGGGGCGTCGGTGCTGCTGATGGGGCAGCTCAAGACGGAACTCGCGCCGCAGGAAGATCGGGGTCGTGTCGTCGGCATCTTCAGCGGACCGGAGGGCGCGACCATCGACTACATGTCGCGTTATGCACGAGAGATCGAAGAGATCTACGCCGGGTTGCCCGAGGTCGATCGCTATCTGGTCATCACCGGCAACCCGACGGTGTCACAGGGCATTTCCTTTGTCGGCTTCACTGATTGGTCCGAGCGCGAGCGCGGTGCCGCGCAGATTGCGGGCGACCTGGGGCCTCAGTTGCGCGCCATCCCCGGCGTGAATGCCTTCCCGGTGATGCCGGCGTCCTTCGGTCAGAGCCCGCGCTCGCGGCCGTTGAGCTTCGTGGTGTCGACGTCCGAGTCTTATGACGAACTCGCGCGCTACACCGATCAGATCATCGATGAGATGCGCAAGAATCCGGGCTTCATCTCGCCCGATACTGACCTCAAGCTGACGCTGCCGGAGCTGTCGGTCGAGGTTGACCGCGACCGTGCGGCCGACCTGGGTGTGCCAGTCGATGTGATCGGCCGCACGCTCGAGACCATGCTGGGTGGCCGTCAGGTGACGCGCTACAAGCAGGATGCCGAGCAGTACGACGTAATCGTGCAGGTCGCCGCCGCCAGTCGTGCTGATCCGCGCGACATCCGCGACATTTTCGTGCGCGCGCGCAACGGTGACATGGTGCCGCTGGCCAACGTGGTCAAGGTGAGCGAGGCCGTGGCGCCGCGCGAACTGAATCACTTCGGCCAACGTCGTTCGGTGACGATCTCGGCCAATCTCGCGCCCAACTACGCGCTGGGCGAAGCCTTGCAGTGGATGGACGACACGGCCGCACGCATCCTGCCACCTGGCTACGCCACCGATTACGACGGCCAATCGCGCGAGTTCCGCACCAGTTCGGCCAGCCTGGCGCTGGTCTTCCTGCTGGCACTGGCGTTCATCTACTTGGTGCTGGCGGCGCAGTTCGAGAGCTTTCGCGACCCCTTCATCATCATGCTGACCGTGCCGCTGTCGATGACCGGTGCACTCGGCGCGCTGTGGCTGACGGGCGGCACGCTCAACGTATATAGCCAGATCGGCTTGGTGACCCTGGTCGGACTGATCACCAAGCACGGCATTTTGATCGTCGAGTTCGCCAACCAGTTGCGCGAGCAGGGCCGCGACCTGGTGGCGGCGGTGATCGAGGCGTCGGTATTGCGCCTGCGCCCGATCCTGATGACGACCGGCGCCATGGTGCTGGGGTCGGTCCCGCTGGCGCTGGCGACCGGCGCCGGTGCCGAGAGCCGCCAGCAGATCGGCTGGGTGATCGTGGGGGGCTTGCTGCTCGGTACCTTCTTTACGCTGTTTGTGGTGCCGACGGTATATTCCCTGCTCGCCCGCCGACAGCGCGACACGGTGACAGCAGGAATGCTTCAGCCGAACAGGTAAGGGAAGAGCTTGCGCTTTTCCTCTGTCGTCAGCGATTCCATGCGCTTGATGTTGTGTTCTGGAATGGCGTCCACGTCGGGGTAATGCGCGACCGCCTGCTCGAGGCTCTCCTCGCGGATGATGTGTAGCAAGGGCCAAGGCGAGCGGTTGGTCAGGTTGCCGGGTTCGTCGGGCTCGGTGTCGGCAAACTGGTACTGCGGGTGAAAGCTCGCCACCTGAAGCTCGCCCTCCCAGCCGAACTGCTCCACCCACAGGTCGACGGCATCGAGAAAGTCGTTGTAGTCCTCGAAGTTTTCGAGCATGTCCGGAATGGCGAGCAGCGTCGTTTCCAGTTCTTCGATCGGCGTGTCGGACAGACGCTCCAGCTCGGCCTGCAGGTCGTTGAGCAGGCTTTCCTCGTCCGTGGCGTGGCTGATGGCGATGCGCACCCGTTTCTCGCGCCGCGGCTTGGCGGCGAAGGGACACAGGTTGAGGCCGATGACCACGTCGTCCAGCCATTGGTTGACGTCGTCGATGATTTGCTGGTCCATGTCGTGGATTCCTTGCGTGTGGAAAACCTTGGGTGGGTGAGCCTCGAACGATGGCTCGTTCAGGCGGCAATGCGTTGCAGTGCGGCGTAGTGGACCGCGTCGGCGAGGTCTGGCCGCAGGCAGTCGAGTTCGATGAAGTCGGGCCAGGTCTCGCGGAACTGTCGTTGCCAGGTTAGCTGGCGCTTGGCGAGTTGGCGGGTGGCGGCGATGCCCTTGAAGCGCAGCTCGTCGTAGCCGATGTCGCCGTCAAGGTATTCCCAGGCCTGTCGGTAGCCGACGCAGCGCATCGAGGGCATCTCCGGCGTCAAGGCGTAAGTCCTGCGCAACTGGCGAACTTCATCGACAAAGCCGGCATGCAGCATGGCGTCGAAGCGTGCAGCGATGCGGTCGTGCAGTGCGCTGCGGTCGGACGGCGCGATGGCGATTGGCAGCAAGCGGCAGGGCAGGGTGTCGTCTTCTTTTTTTGCATAGCTGTCGGCGAGCGGTCGGCCGGTGAGGCGCACGATTTCCAGCGCGCGCTGGATGCGCTGAGCGTCGCCGGGCTCGAGCCGCGCGGCGGCGTCGGGGTCGAGTCGGGCAAGTTCGGCGTGCAGCGCCGGCCAGCCGCGAGCGGCCGCCTCGTCGTCGATGGCACGGCGCAGGTCGGGGTCCGCACCGGGCAGGTCGGACAGGCCGTCGCGCAGCGCCTTGAAATACAGCATGGTGCCGCCGGCCAGCAGGGGAATGCCTCCGCGGGCGGTGATCTCGGCCATCAGCCGGATGGCGTCGGCACGGAAGCGCGCCGCTGAATACGCCTCTTCCGGCGACACGATATCGATCAGGTGGTGTGGGCAGCTGGCGAGTTCGTCGGCGCTGGGCTTTGCCGTGCCGATGTCCATGTCGCGGTACACGAGGGCCGAGTCGACGCTGATGATCTCCACCGGCAGCACGCGGGCCAAGGCGAGGGCGCAGGCCGTCTTGCCACTGGCGGTGGGGCCGAGCAGCAGCAGGGCGGGAGGAAGCGAAGAGGGGGTCGAGATGTCAATCACGTCAGGCGGGCGGCACGGTATCGGGTTTCGGCAGCGCGGATTATCCGCCTCCAGGTGGGGCGTGGGCAAAGTGCATGTGTGCGAAAGAGCGGTGCGCAGGCGTCGCGCACCATGGATATGCAATATGATTCAATTTTGAATATTGCATATGTCATTTATGAGAGCTGATCGCCGACCCCTCCCGCGCCGACGTTTCCTGCGTACCCTTTGTTTGCTGCTGGCTTGCACGCCATTGCGCACCTTACGTGCGGATGCATCGGTTCCGCCGGCACTGATGCTTGCCAGCCGTTGGCGCGACGAATTCGATCCCTCGGCTTACTGGGTGAGTGAGAAGTTGGACGGCGTCAGAGCATATTGGGACGGGCACCGCCTGCTTTTTCGCAGTGGCCGGGTGATCTCTGCGCCAGCCTGGTTCGTCGCCGGCTTGCCTGCAGTGCCGCTCGATGGGGAATTGTGGCTGGGGCGCGGGCGCTTCGAAGCGCTATCGGGTCTGGTGCGGCGGGATACGATCGACGAACCCACATGGCGGCAGGTTCGTTACCTCATTTTCGATCTGCCGGCCGCTCCGGGGTCGTTTGACCAACGTCTGCAGCGCCTGCAGGCGCTTGTCGTGACGGCAGGTGCGTCGTGGCTGCAGGCGGTGCCGCAGTTTCGCGTGGCCGACAAGCCAGCCCTTGCTGCAATGCTGGCCCGTGTCGTCGCGGCCGGCGGCGAGGGGCTGATGCTGCACCACGACGGCGCGCACTGGCAGCCGGGCCGTAGTGAAGCGCTGCTCAAGCTCACGCCTTTTCTGGACGCCGAAGCCCGAGTCCTTGGGCATCTTCCCGGCAAAGGCAAGCATCGCGGCGTGTTGGGGGCGCTCGAAGTCGAATCTGCCGACGGACGACGTTTTCGCCTGGGCACTGGATTCAGTGACGCCGAACGTCGCGACCCGCCGCCAGTCGGTAGCGTGGTGACCTATCGCTACCGCGAGCTGACCGACAAGGGGCTGCCACGCTTTCCGGTGTTTCTGCGCGTTCGGGCTTTGGGTGCTGATTAGTCGAGATGACTCGATCCCTGGCATCACGTCTTTCGTCCTGCACGCGGGCTGACGATGCGGCAGGTATCATGTCGCGCGTTCGGCCGCGAGGTCCGTCTTGCTGATATTTTCAGGGAATGCTGTCGTGAAAATCTTTTCGCCGCTGTATGAGCGGGCCATGTCGTGGTCGCGCCATCCGCGCGCGCCGTGGTTTCTGGGCGGGCTGAGTTTTGCCGAGTCGTCTTTCTTTCCGATTCCGCCCGATGTGATGCTGGCGCCGATGAGTCTTGCCAACCCGCGCCGGGCGTGGTGGTTCGCCCTGCTGACCACGTTGACTTCCGTCGCCGGGGGGCTCTTCGGCTATCTGATCGGCTACTTCGCCTTCGACGCCATCGAACCCTGGCTGCGTGAGACGCGTTACTGGGGGGCTTATGAGGAAGCCGTGGTCTGGTTCGAGGCCTGGGGCTTCTGGGCGATCTTCATCGCGGGTTTCTCACCGATTCCGTACAAGGTGTTCACGATTGCGGGCGGTGTGGCGTCGATGGCACTGCTGCCCTTTACGCTGGCATCCCTCATTGGCCGCGGGGCGCGCTTCTTTCTTGTTGCCGGGCTGATGGCTTGGGGAGGCGAGCGGATGGAGGGCTTGTTGCGCACCTATGTCGACCGGATCGGCTGGGCGACGGTGATCGCGGTCGTGCTCGGGGTGCTGATTTACCGTCTGTGAGTGCGCATGGGCGGTCGTCTATTGGCCGCGCATGAAGAAACGATCGAGGTCGTTCATCGTCAGTTGAGTCCACGTGGGGCGGCCGTGGTTGCATTGGTCGGCGCGCTCGGTGGCTTCCATGTCGCGCAGCAGGGCGTTCATTTCCGGAATCGTCAGCTGGCGGTTGGCGCGCACTGCACCATGGCAGGCCATGGTCGCCAGCAGTTCATTGCGCCGCGCCGTGACGACCTCGGATGCCGGGTATTCGCGCAACTCCTCGAGCAGCTTGCGCATCAGGTCGGCGACCGGGGCGTTCGTGAGCAATGCAGGCACGCTGCGCACCGCGAGTTCTTGCGGACCTGCAGCGCCGACATCGAACCCCATGCCGGCGAGCACCTCACTGCATTCTTCCGCCGCAGCCATGTCCTTGGGGCCTGCGGAGAATACGGCGGGGATCAGCAGGCGTTGAATTGCGGGGCGACCGTCCAGCACGGTCTTGAGCTTCTCGTACAGGATGCGCTCATGGGCGGCGTGCATGTCCACCAGCACCAGTCCGCCGCGGTTCTGCGCGAGGATGTAAACACCGTGCAGTTGTGCCAATGCGAAGCCTAGCGGAGGTGCGCCATCACCGTCGGGCAAGGGTTGTGCCGCGGCGATGGGTGGGGGCGTGTGGGTCGCAGAAGCGACAGGTGCCCGTGCGCTGGCGGTGAAATCGAAGTAGGCGCGGCTGGCCGAGTCCATCGCCAGCCGACCCTGTTGTGGCATGGCAGTGGGCCAGGGCGATGTTCCCGGATGGCCTGGGCTGCCCGTTGCGCTTGTGTCGCGTGTGGTCGGGTACTGCGCGGTGTTGGCGGCGATGCCAAAGCCGGAGCCGGGTGAAGCTTGCGTCGTGACCGGTGGTGTGTCGATCCGTCCCGCACCGGATTCGGCCAGCACCCGCTTGATGGCGTGGTAAACGAATTGATGCACTGCACGGGATTCGCGAAAGCGCACCTCGATCTTGGCGGGATGGACATTGACATCGACGCCGGCGGGGTCGAGTTCCAGGAACAATACATAGGCGGGGTGACGGCTGCCGTGCAGAATGTCGGTGTACGCCTCGCGCACGGCGTGCGTCAGCAGTTTGTCGCGCACGAAGCGACCATTGACGAAGAAGAACTGTGCATCCCGGCTGGCACGCGAGTAGGCCGGCAGCGAAGCGAAGCCCGTCAGACGCAGCACGCCGCCTTCGGCAGACACCTCGCGCGCGTGCTGCAGGAAGTCGTCGCCCATCAGCGCTGCCACCCGCGCTGCGGGGGTGCCCGGTGGCAGGCGGTGGATCACACGGCCGTTGTGCGACAGCTGCAGGCCGATGTCGGGCCGGGCCAGCGCCACGCGGCGGAACATGTCGTCGCAATGCGCGTATTCCGTGCCCTCTGTCTTGAGAAATTTGCGCCGGGCTGGCGTGTTGTAGTACAGGTCGGCGACGTCGACCACGGTGCCCTGGTTGAGTGCTGCCGGTGTGAGGCTGTGGTCGCTGCCGTCGATGCGCCAGGCATGACTGGCGCCGGTTGCCCGGCTGGTGATGGACGTGCGCGCCACAGCAGCGATGGCGGCGAGCGCTTCACCACGGAAGCCCATCGTGCCGACCTGTTCGAGGTCGTCCAGCGTGGCGATTTTGCTGGTGGCGTGGCGTTCCAGGGCAAGCGCGAGGTCGTCGCGATCGATGCCGCAGCCGTCGTCGGCGACGCGGATGCGCCGCACGCCACCTTGTTCCAGTTGCACTTCGATGGCACGCGACCCGGCATCGAGCGCGTTTTCAAGCACCTCCTTGAGCACCGAGGCGGGGCGTTCGACCACCTCGCCAGCGGCGATCTGGTTGACCAGGAGGTCGGACAGGCGGTGGATGACGGGCATGGCCTGACGCTCTGAGGGAAAGCGCATGATTATAAGGCGGACGGTGTCGGCCCTTCCGGTATCATGTGCGTCGAAGTGCGTGTGGTCTGGAGCCTGGCCATGACGCTGTTTTTGCCGGCGTTCCGAGCCTGACGCAATCGGCTTTTCAATCCAGTCCTGTCAAATGAAGTCCATCGTTATTCTCGTCTCCGGCCGTGGCAGCAATATGCAGGCCATCGTCGAGGCCGCCCTTCCCGGTGTGCGTATCGCCGCAGTCATCAGCAACCGTGCCGACGCGGGTGGGCTGGCCTATGCATCACAGCGCGGTATCGAGACCGCAGTCGTCGATCACAAGACCTACCCCGATCGTGCGGCATTCGATACGGCACTGGCCGACTGCATCGACGGCTTCCAGCCCGATCTGGTGGTGCTGGCCGGCTTCATGCGCGTGCTGACGGATGCGTTCGTGCGCCGCTACGAAGGCCGCCTGATCAACATTCATCCCTCGCTGCTGCCGTCCTTCCCCGGCTTGCATACCCACCGCCGCGCGCTCGAAGCGGGCGTGCGCGTGCATGGGGCTACCGTCCATTTCGTTACGCCGACGCTCGATTGCGGGCCGATCATCGTGCAGGCCGTGGTGCCCGTGCTGCCGGATGATGACGAGGCGCGTCTTGCCGGACGCGTGTTGGCGCAGGAGCACAGGATTTATCCGCAGGCTGTGCGCTGGTTCGTCGATGGACGTTTGACCTTGGATGCGGCAGGGCGTGTTCTGGTGCGGGATGCGGTCAGCGATGCCGAGCGGGGGGTATTTCCTGCGCTCGATGGTTCGCGAGAGCACGCATGACTGGGTGGGGGGGCGTCCGATTCCTGTGGCTTCTCGTTGCGTTGTCATTAGCGCCTGCGTCGGTGTCGGCCGCCGATCGGCCATCGTCCGGCAGCATTCGCTTTGATGTGCATTACGGTTCGCAGGGTTTCAAAGTGGGTGAGGCGCGTCACGAATGGAAGATCGGTCCGGACACCTATGATTTGCGATTGAATCTCGAGGCAAGCGGGTTGGCGGGCTTGTTCGGCTTGAAGTACGCGCAACGCAGCGTCGGCAGCGTGAGTGTGCAGGGCATGCAGCCGGATGTCTTCACCGTCGATCAGCGCGGGCGCAAGCGCGATAGCGCCCATTTCGACTGGCAGGCTCGGCGTGTGAGCATTCGTCGCGATGACGCCGAGCGGCGCAGCGGCGAGATCGCGACGGGCGACCAGGATGTGTTGAGCCTGTGGCACCAGGCCCGGCGCTTTGCCAATGCGGAAAAAGCGGTGTCGCTGAATGTCGTCACTGCCAAGAGTATCAAGCGTGCGTCACTCGAAACGCTGGGCCCCGATCGCTTGAAGCTGCCGGTCGGCGAACTCGACACCCTCAGGATGAAGGCGCAGGCCGAGGGAGGCGAGCTGGATATCGAGATCTGGTTGTCCGTGAAACACGATCTCTTGCCGGTCCGCATCCGGATCACGGACGACGACGGCGGCGTGCTGGACCAGCGCGCATCCTTGATTGAGTTGGGCTCGTCTGTCGAGCCCGGTCACACACTGAAGAATTGACATGAACAAAGCAAAGAACTCTCCTGCAGCGCCCGAGGGCGCCGTCTCGCGCGCGCTTTTCATCCAGGCCACCCAGGCGCTGGGGGCCGTGCTGGCCTTCGAGTTTCCTGCGGATGCCGTTTTGTCGCGCCACTTCCGCGACAACCGCGACCTGGGGCATCGCGACCGCGGCTTCATCGCTGAAACGGTCTATGCCGTATTGCGTCGCTTGCGCTGGTTGCGCCGATTGGCCGGGGACAAGGCAACGCCGCGCGAGCTGCTGCTGGCCTGGTTCGCTCGTGGCGAAGGCTGGCCGATGCGCAACTTCGAAGGGCTGGCGTCCGCCACCGAACGTGAATGGGTGGCGGGGGTGAAGGCGGCAAAGCTGGATGAAGGCAGTCTGGCCGAGCGCGCTGACCTGCCCGACTGGCTGGCGGAGCGTTTGCTGCGCAGTTTCGACGACGCTGGTGTGCTGGCGCTGGCGCAGGGCTTGAACCGGGCGGCGCCGCTCGACCTGCGCGCCAACGTGCTGAAGATCGATCGCGATACGCTGCTTGCGCGCCTGCGCGAGGATCGCATTGCGGCCGAGGCAGGCAGCTTGTCGCCCCAGGCCGTGCGTCTGGCGGGCAAGCCGGCATTGCAGAAACACCCGCTTTTTCTCGACGGCAGCTTCGAGGTGCAGGACGAAGGCAGCCAGTTGCTGGGCTTGCTGGTTCAGCCCAAGCGCGGCGAATTGGTGATCGATTTCTGTGCCGGTGCCGGCGGCAAGACGCTGCAGCTGGGCGCGATGATGCGCTCTACAGGGCGCCTGTATGCCTTCGATGTCTCGGAAAAGCGCTTGGCCAAGCTCAAGCCGCGCATGGCGCGTGCCGGGCTGTCGAACGTGCATCCGGTGCTGATCGCGCATGAGAACGACGCCAAGGTGAAGCGCATGGCGGGCAAGGCGGACCGCGTGCTGGTCGATGCACCGTGCACCGGCTTGGGCACGTTGCGGCGCAACCCGGACCTGAAGTGGCGGCAGTCGCCGGCTGCGGTCGATGAGATGGTCGCCAAGCAGGGCGCGATTCTCGAGGCAGCGTCGCGCTTGGTGCGACCGGGCGGGCGGCTGGTGTATGCCACTTGCAGCCTGCTGGCCGAGGAAAACGATGCGATCGTCGACGCTTTCCTGGCTGCGCATCCGCAGTTTCGCCCGGTGTCCGCGCAGGACGTGCTGGAGAAGCAGGGCGTGAAGCTGGAGACGGGCGAGCGTCTGCGCTTGCTGCCCCATGTGCATGACACCGATGGTTTCTTCGCTGCCGTGATGGAACGCGTGGTGGATGCCTGATCGCATTGCGTCGTCGTGGCGTGGCCCGCTCCTCTTGCCGCTGCTGGTTTCGATCGCGGTGATTGCGCAGCCCGTGTCGGCGTCACAGCGGTTTGTCGGGAAGGGTGAGCTCGAACTCGCCTTTACCCCGCTCGATGATGCTGAATCATTGCTGGTCGACGTCATCGACGGAGCGCGTCGCAGCTTGCATGTCCAGGCCTACGCCTTCACCAGCAAGCGGATTGCCAACGCCATGGTGGCGGCGCGCAAGCGGGGTGTGGACGTGCAGGTGCTTGCCGACGCACAGATGAACCGCAGCATGAAGGGCAACGCCTTGCCAATCCTGCTTGCGGGCGGGGTGCCGGTGGCGCTCGAGCGCAAGTACAACGCCGCGCACAACAAGGTGCTGATTGCCGATGCAGCGGGGGCTGGCTGCACCGTGGTAACGGGCTCGTACAACTTCACCTGGTCGGCGCAGAACCGTAATGCCGAGAATGTGCTGGTGCTGCGTGGGCATTGCGAATTGGCGCAGGCGTATCGGGCCAATTGGCTGCGTCATCGGCGTGAGGCAGACGCGCTCACCGCGCCGCCGCGCAAGCCTTGAACGCCAGGCGGTCTGATCAAGACCCGAGATAACGCGCAAAAAGCGTTGCGATCGGCTTGGCCGCGCTGGACAGCGGCAAGGCGCGCAACCGCAGCAACCCGAACTGCATCGGCGGCGGCAGCGGGCGGACATGGATGCATTGGATGCCATGGCCGACAAGTTTGTCTTCGAATAGACGGGCGGGGCCGATGCCGATGCAGTCGGTGCGCTGCATGAGTTCCAGCATCAGCATCGTCGATGAGCACCTCACCATGTGCTTGGGGGATTCAAGGCCTTGTTCGCTCAGCCAGGCCAGCAAGGCACGACCCAGGCTGCCCGGGCTCAGGTTCATCACCCATTTCGCGTCTTTCAGATCGGCCCAGCTCGTTGCGCCGGCCAATGGATGTCCGGTGCGTCCCGCCAGCACTGCCTCGGCGGGGCCCAGAGGTTCGAAAACGATCTCGTAAGGCAGATCGCCCGGGTCGGCGACGGCGATGGCGAAATCCAGCCGCCCTTCGATGAGGTCGGGCAACACCTGGGTCAGCAAGCCTTCGGTCAGATGCACTTCTGCGTCCGGGCGAAGCTGCTCGTATTCACGCAACACCCGGGGCAGGGCGAGTGCGCCTGCCATCGGCGTGACGGCGATGACGACGTGCGAGCCGGCACCGCCGCGCAAGCGCCGGATCTCTTCGGTGGCCTTTTCCAGAATGGAGAGTGCCAGACGGGCGTGACTCAGCAGTACGGTTCCGGCCGGCGTGAATTCGACGCCCTTGTAGCTGCGGGTGAGGAGCTCTGCACCCACGTCTTCCTCAAGTTCCCGCAGGGCTTTGGTCAGTGCGCTCTGGCTCAGGTGCATCGAACGCGCAGCGGCGCGAATCGAACTGCACTCCGCAACCTGTACCAATGCTCGGAGTTGATGATCTTTCATGGGGTGTCCGCTGTTCGCCGGGAGTGTCGCTGCGGGACGGTATCGCCTTCTGTCGAGCGTTTCAACACGTTCATGTGCCGGCGTGCGGAGGTCTGGCGTCGGTAGTGGGGTGATTCCAAATGGTGGTCACCCCGGACAATGGAATGCCTTATTTTTTGTAGGGGAATAACTAGGATGGGGGGTGTAAATACTGTTCAACCCGCTTAATTTAGGAGATCGCCATGACTGCCGCTGCGGGTACCCCCTCCACGTATCAAGGCAATGACCGGCTGCTGTACGGCATCATTTTAGGGGTCATCACCTTCTGGCTCTTTGCCCAGACCACCCTGAACATTGCGCCGGACATGCAGAAGGACCTCGGTCTCGACGCCAGCATGATGAATATCGCTGTCGCCATCACCGCCTTGTTCTCCGGCATTTTCATCGTTGTCATCGGCGGGCTCGCGGACCGCGTTGGCCGCGTCAAGACCGTCAATATCGGTTTTTATCTCAGCATCGTCGGCTCCCTGCTGATTGCCATCGCCCCGACAGGCAGCATGGCAACGGCCTTCCTGCTGGTGGGGCGTGCCCTGCAAGGGGTGTCTGCCGCCTGCATCATGCCGGCCAGTCTCGCGCTGGTGAAGGCTTACTGGGACGGTCCGGCGCGTCAGCGTGCGGTCAGCCTGTGGTCGATCGGCTCGTGGGGTGGTTCGGGCGTGTGCTCGTTGTTCGGTGGCCTGGTCGCGGAGAACTTCGGCTGGCGCTACATCTTCTTCGCATCGATCGTGGTTGCCGTGATCGGTCTGTTGATGATGCGCGGAACACCGGAAAGCAAAGCGGAAACCACGGGTGCGTACAAATTCGACCTGTGGGGCGTGCTGACTTTCCTGGTCGCCATGGTGGCCCTGCAGATCGTGGTGACACAAGGCAACAAGATGGGCTGGACCAGCCCGACGATCCTCGGCCTGATTGCTGCAGTGATCATTTTTGGTGCGCTGTTCTTCCGCATCGAGAACACGTCCGGCCAGCCGTTTGTCGATTTCAAGCTGTTCCGCAATCCGACCTATACCGGCGCCACGATTTCCAACTTCCTCCTCAACGGCGTGGCCGGTACGCTGCTGGTGTCGCTGCAGTTGGTGCAACTGGGCGGTGGCATGAGCGCGCAGGAAGCGGGCACGCTGACGCTCGGCTATGCGGTGGCGATCATTGCCTTCATCCGCGTCGGCGAGAAGTTGCTGCAACGCTTCGGTCCCCGCCGCCCGATGATCTGGGGCTGCCTCATCACGGGTATTTCGATCCTCCTGCTGTCCCCCGCCAATGTCTTGCTGAGCGACTACAAGATGCTGGCCATGATCGGCTATGCCCTGTTTGGTGTGGGTCTCGCCTTCTACGCAACGCCTTCCACCGATGCGGCCTTGTCCAGCCTGCCGGCAGCCCAGGCAGGGTCCGGGTCCGGGATCTACAAGATGGCCTCTTCGCTTGGTGCAGCTTTCGGGGTGGCGATCTCGGCCGCGATCTTCACCGCGCTAAGCGCCAACCCGGAGAGCGTTTCCTGGCTGGCTGGGGTGATCACCTTCGAAGGCCGTCAGGACAACCTGGGGGTGCGTGAGGCTGCAATCATCGCCCTGATGTTCAACGTCTTCATGGTGGTGGTGGCGATCATGTCGATCATGCTGACCGTTCCCAAGAGTGGCCCCCGCAAGGCGCAGTAAGGCAAGTCGCAGCGCGTCTCGCTGCAACGGGACGCGCTGCCAGGATCACCCCGTTTTCGATATACGCCCGGGCCGCGCGTGCCCAGTCCGCTGGCCCCGGGCCTCATCAAGTTGTTTCAGCGTTCGATCAGGAGTCATCATGAACACCCTTTTGAATGAACTGTCTGCCGATCAGGAACAGATGAAGGCGTGGCGGCATCACTTGCACCAGCATCCCGAGATTGCGTTCGAGGAACACGACACCGCCCGTTACATCGCCGACCTGCTGCGCGGTTGGGGCTACGACGTGACCGAAGGAGTCGGCAAAACGGGCGTCGTTGCCCGGCTGCACTGTGGCGATGGAAAGAAGTCGATCGGCCTGCGTGCGGACACCGATGCGCTGGCGGTGCAGGAGATGATCGAAGGTGAGTACAAGAGCACCGTCCCGGGTAAATCCCACACATGTGGCCACGACGGACACAGCACCATGTTGTTGGGGGCGGCCCAGTATCTGGCGCGCACCCGTGCTTTCAACGGTACGGTCAACCTGATCTTCCAGCCCGCAGAAGAGGTCATGGGCGGCGCGGTGGCGATGATCGATGATGGCCTGTTCGAGCGTTTCCCGATGGACGCCGTGTTCGGCATGCACAACATGCCTGCGCTGGAGCGCGGCAAGCTCTATTTTGCGGCAGGCCCGGTGATGGCTGCGGTGGATAACTGGGAGATCGTGCTGACCGGCAAGGGCTGTCATGGTTCGATGCCCGAACGCAGCATCGACCCGGTGGTGGCCGGCGCTTCGCTGGTCATGGCGCTGCAGACCATCGTGTCGCGCAATGTGGGTCCGAAGGATTCGGCGGTTGTGTCGGTGGGGGCGTTCCTTGCGGGTGACGCGGGCAACGTCATTCCGCAGACGGCCACCCTGCGCCTGAGTATCCGCAGCAGCGCACCGGAAACGCGCAAGCTGGTGCTGGACAAGGTGAAGGCGATCACCGCCGCCCAGGCCGAGTCGTTCGGCGTGAGCTACGCGATTCGGGAAGGTGCGCCAGGCGCCGTGCTCGTCAACGATCCGGCCCAGACCGCTGAAAGTGCGGAGGTCGCCAGAGCGCTGCTGGGCGAGGATCAGGTCGTGATGCCGGGGCCGACCTTCATGGGGAGCGAGGACTTTGCTTATCTGGCCCAGCACAGGCCGGGCACATACTGCTTTATCGGTAACGGTGACACGCCGATGGTGCATCATCCGATGTATGACTTCGATGATCGCAATCTGCCGGTGGGGGCTGCCTACTGGGTGGCGATTGCGCAGCATTACCTGAAGTAAGCGGGACGAGGACCCGAAGGGCACGATTCGCATTGCGATCGTGCCCTTCACTTTGCGCATCGATTGGTGTCCGTTGTAACTTGGGCGTCGGGCTTACTCGCTCCCCCTCAATGGGCAGGGAAAATTTCTGGTACTGAAACGATGCGGTTTGAAACGATTCTGTTGGTGATCGAAGTCGGTGGCACGCTGGCGTTCGCCATGTCGGGGCTGTTGGAAGCAATGCGCAAGCGGATGGATATCATCGGCGTGTTTTCCGTTGCCTTCGTCAGTGCCTTCGGTGGCGGTACTGTGCGTGACGTGCTGCTCGACCGGCGGCCGCTGTTCTGGATTCAGAACCAGGAATATGTGTGGCTGGTCGTGGTGCTGGCGCTCACCGCGCCTTTGTGGATGAAGACTGTCCAGCATCAGCTGACCGAGAAGGCGATGGAGTTTGCCGATGCGTGTGGCCTGGGACTGTTTGCCATCTCGGGCGCCAGCATTGCGTCTGCTGCCGGAATGCCGCCGCTGGTCGCCGTGCTGATGGGGGTGATTACCGCGGTGTTCGGCGGTGTGTCACGGGATGTGCTGTGCAACGAGATTCCGAAGGTCTACCACGACCACCGCCCGTACGCCTTGTGTGCAGTGATCGGGTGTACGGTTTTCCTCGGTCTGGATTCCCTTGGAATGTCGCCACATCTGTCGATGGCGGTCGGGATCTGTGCCGCTACGTGTTCCCGTCTGCTGGCGGTGGCGTTCGGCTGGCGGTTGCCTGCCTGGTCGTCTCCGAAGTCCTGAACGCTACCGTCCGATCTGGATTGAAGCGCACTGAGCGCGTTGACGCGCTTGCGGGGCTGCCGGGTTCGCGAGGGATGAAGCTCAGGCGCGGACCGCGTCTGCCCAGCAGTTGGGTGTTTCGTACAAGCGCACGCGTTCAAGCCGCAAATGGTTGCCGTAGCTGTCGCGGTACGCCGGATCGAGGATGCGGAAGGCTTCTGCGGCCAGGTTTTCCGCAGTGGGGACGACGTTGAGCACAACGGTCTTGTGACCGGGCACGCTGGCAAGGAAGTCGGCGACGAGTGTGTCGCCCTGGTAGACCAGAAAAGCGTGATCCCACTGGCTGACGATAAGCTCGTTGGCGACGCGCTTGACGTCGGCGAAGTCCATCACCATGCCGTTTACCGGAAGACCGTCGGCCTTGATGATCTCGCCCGACAGCGTGACTTCGATCGCGTAGCGGTGGCCGTGCAGGTGGCGGCACTGGCTGGCATGATCCGGGATCCGGTGTCCGGCATCGAATTCGAGACGGCGGGTAATGCGCATGGCTGACCTCAATCAAACGGGCGCGGATTATACACCGGCGCTGTCAGCCGTTCGCCTCGTGGTATCCGCAAGTCGTTGAGCTGAATATGATTTCAATGCCGCTGCGACAGCGCGAGCGTGATTGAGTCGAGTGGAGTGCCTGTGCTGAAACAAAAAGGGGCTGACGATTCGCGTCAGCCCCTGATTGCCCGTCGGCATCGTGATCAGCGCTCTTTCTTCTTCGCGCGTGCTTCTTTCTTCAGTGTCTTGTAAAGCTCAGGGTTGGTCGTCTTCAGGTACTCGGCCACATCAACGTCGTCCTTGCGGACCTTGTTGATGTCGATCTGCTCGACATGGACCAGACGCAGCAACGCCTGTACGGGACGCGGAATGTTTCGGCCGCTTTCATAGCGCGAGCCACCGCTCTGTGTTACGCCGATTTTCGACCAGAACTGGGACTGGTTCATCCCTAGTTTGCGGCGGATTTCGCGAACGTCAATATTTTCGTTGGATTTCATCTCTGTTTCCTTGGTTGAGGGCGTGTGCCATGGGCTAAATATGACGTTGCCTGTATGATCTTTGGGCGCGCCCTATGACTAAAGTAATACCACAGAAAAAGTATAGATCACTATCCCGTGTAAATACAATGCCAAATTTGTCGTTTTTTGCATTAGAAATGTAAAGAGTGCGTTTGATGGCTTGAGCTTGCGATCCCCTGCAAAACCTTCCGCCTTTCGCTAGAATTCAACCCTTTATCCACACGCACTTGGATACGACGATGGCACTGATAGTTCAGAAGTACGGCGGCACCTCGGTGGGTAGTCCCGAGCGCATCAAGAACGTTGCCCGCAAGGTGGCGAAGTTCCGTGCGCAAGGGCATCAGGTGGTTGTCGTGGTGTCGGCGATGAGCGGCGAAACCAACCGCCTGATCGCGCTCACCAAGGAAGTTGCAGCCCATCCCACGCCGCGCGAACTCGACGTTGTCGTGTCGACCGGCGAGCAAGTCACGATCGGCTTGCTGTGCATGGCGCTCGAGGATATCGGCGTACCGGCCAAGAGCTATACCGGCGGCCAGGTCCGGATCCTGACCGATTCCCTGCACACCAAGGCACGCATCCTGAACATCGATGAAGCGCCGGTACGCAAGGATCTGGACGAAGGCAAGGTCGTGGTCGTCGCCGGTTTCCAGGGCGTGGACGAGAACGGCAACATCACGACGCTGGGTCGTGGTGGCTCGGATACCACCGGCGTGGCCTTGGCTGCTGCGCTGAAGGCAGACGAATGCCAGATCTATACCGACGTGGACGGCGTTTACACCACCGATCCACGCATCGTTCCCGAAGCCCGCAAGCTCGACACCATCACCTTCGAAGAAATGCTGGAAATGGCCAGCCTGGGTTCGAAGGTTCTGCAGATCCGCTCGGTCGAATTCGCCGGCAAGTACAAGGTCAAGCTGCGCGTCCTCTCCAGTTTCGAAGATCGCGAAGGCGAGGGCACGCTCATCACTGTTGAGGAAGACAAGAAAATGGAACAGCCCATCATCTCCGGCATCGCCTTCTCGCGCGACGAGGCCAAGCTCACCGTGGTCGGCGCGCCCGACAAGCCGGGCATCGCCTACCAGATCCTGGGCCCGATCGCCGATGCCAACATCGACGTCGACATGATCATCCAGAACGTCGGCCATGACGGCACGACCGATTTTTCGTTCACCGTTGCACGTGGCGATCTGGACAAGGCCGTCAAGGTGCTCGAAGGCGTTCAGGCCCACATCGGCGCCCGTGCCATCGAAGCCGACAAGACCATGTGCAAGGTGTCGGTCGTCGGCGTGGGCATGCGCTCGCACCCGGGTGTGGCCTCGCAGATGTTCCGTACGCTGGCGGAGGAAGGCATCAACATCCAGATGATCTCGACCTCGGAAATCAAGATTTCCGTGGCAATCGAAGACAAGTATCTGGAGCTCGCCGTGCGTGCACTGCACAAGGCCTTCGGCCTCGACACGGCAGCTTGATAAAGTTAGTGAATAGCGTTTGACCGGGAGGCGCGAGTTCGTTATAGTCGCGCCTTCCTGATGGAGACGTGGCCGAGAGGTCGAAGGCACTCCCCTGCTAAGGGAGCATACCGTCAAAAACGGTATCGAGGGTTCGAATCCCTCCGTCTCCGCCAAAGAGAACGCTGAAACCCGCATAGCCACTGGCTTTGCGGGTTTTTCGTTTATAGCAGGTCGCCAGCAGAGTGAGTCCTTGTAGCGAGTAGCCATCTAAGGTTACGTCGATCGATCTCCGATCGAGCCGAGCTCCCGAGACCCTGCTCGGATCTATTGGATCAGCCGGTCTCCCTTCGTCCTCGTCAATCCACGACAAGTTGTTTCGTGGTCGAAGTGGCGGTCGGTATCCTGGCGACGCTCATGGCCGTTTAGCCGCACGCAGGCCTGTCCGCAGACGGTTCACCAACAGTGACTTATTGCGCTCAAGCGCAATGGGCTGCTTCTTTTCCCCGATCCATTCGTTGTCAATAAGCTCATGTTTGTCTCTCGTGCAGTACTGAGGCGTTACCGGAGTGGGTTAGGTGGGGAAACGTGATCGCGTCGTTGCCCGAAAAATGATTGTGTTTGCATTTTAAGAGACGATCGGTCTAATATTCGCGTCATGGACGTTGAACAATTACTCCCTCGCCGCCGCGGTAGGCCGCCCAGACGACGCGACGACGTCGTTGAGACGCGAGAGTTGTTGTTGCGCACCGGGTTGGAGATCCTCACCGAAAAGGGTTTCTCAGCCACCGGTATCGATGAGATTCTCCGTCGCGCCGGAGTGCCGAAAGGGTCCTTCTATCACTACTTCGACAGCAAGGAGGCCTATGGCCTTGCGCTGATCGAGCGCTACGGTGAGTTCTTTGCCCGCAAGCTGGATCGTCATCTTTGCAACCGGGCGCTCGCGCCGCTGGATCGCTTGCGAGCGTTCGTGATCGACGCAAAGGGCGGCATGGCGCGGCACGAGTTCCGTCGTGGCTGTCTGATCGGGAACCTCGGCCAGGAGATGGCCGCGCTTCCCGAGAGCTTTCGGGGGCGACTCAAGGACACGTTCGAAGACTGGCAGGCCCGCTTTGCCGCGTGTCTGATCGAGGCCCAGGCCAGCGGTGACCTGGCGAAAGAGGCCGACGCCGCGCAGCTCGCGGCTTTTTTCTGGATTGGCTGGGAAGGCGCGGTGCTGCGCGCCAAGCTTGAGCGCAACGCGCAGCCGCTCGAGATCTTTGCCGGACTGTTCTTTGCAAGTTTGCCAGTGCGCTGATTTTTTTGCGTTTCAATAGACGATCGGTCTAAATGGAGGGAGATGAGATGTTCAAGGGAATCCTGATCGAAAAGGACGAGGCCGGTTACCGGGCGAGCGTCAAGGAACTCGACGAATCACAATTGCCCGAGGGCAACGTCACCGTTCGTGTCAGCCACTCGACGCTCAACTATAAGGACGGCCTCGCCATCACCGGCAAGGGACCGGTGGTGCGCAAGTTTCCGATGGTGCCGGGCATCGATCTGGTGGGGGTGGTCGAGGACAGTACGCATCCGGCGTATCAGGCCGGGGACGCGGTGGTGCTCAACGGCTGGGGCGTGGGCGAGGGGCACTGGGGTGGTTTGGCACAGAAGGCGCGTCTGAATGGCGACTGGCTGGTGCCGCTGCCGTCGGCCTTCACGCCACAGCAGGCGATGGCGATCGGCACTGCGGGCTATACGGCGATGTTGTGCGTATTGGCGCTGGAGCGTCATGGCGTCAGGCCGCAGGACGGTGAGATTCTGGTGACCGGCGCAGCCGGCGGGGTGGGCAGTGTCGCCGTGGCGGTGCTGGCCAAGCTCGGCTACACGGTGGTCGCCGCCACCGGCCGTCCGCAGGATGCGGACTATCTGAATGCACTTGGTGCGGCAGAGGTCGTGGATCGTGCAGTGTTTTCCGCTCCCGGCAAGCCGCTCGGCAGGGAGCGTTGGGCTGGCGCCGTCGATGTCGTCGGCAGTCACGTGCTGGCCAACGTCTGCGCCACGATGAAATACCGCGGCGTGGTCACCGCCTGCGGCCTGGCTGCGGGAATGGATTTGCCGGCGACAGTCGCGCCCTTCATCCTGCGTGGTGTCACCCTCGCGGGCATCGACAGCGTGATGTGTCCGCGCGCCGAGCGGTTGGTGGCCTGGCAGCGCCTGGCGGCCGACCTCGATGTTGCCAAGCTCGGACAGATCAGCCGTGAAGTTGGATTGGCCGAAGCCATTCCGCTCGCCGACCGTCTTTTGAAGGGCGAGGTGCGCGGCCGCGTCGTCGTGGACGTCAATCGCTAAACCTGTTGCAGCAACAACACCGAAACCTGTCTCATCAACCGAAGGAGAAAAGCATGACCCAAGCCCAGCAGGCCGCCGCGAGCCGTTTCCCCGTTCCCAAACTCGAGGACATGCCCGAGGACATCCGTGCCCGCATTCTCGCCGTGCAGGAGAAGTCCGGTTTCATTCCCAATGTGTTTCTGACGCTGGCCCACCGCCCGGACGAATTCCGCGCCTTCTTCGCCTACCACGACGCCTTGATGGAAAAGCCGGGTAACCTGAGCAAGGCCGAGCGCGAGATGATCGTGGTGGCGACGAGTGGCATGAACCAGTGCCAGTATTGCGTGATCGCGCACGGAGCCATCCTGCGTATCCGCGCCAAGAATCCGCTCATCGCCGACCAGATTGCGACCAACTATCGCAAGGCCGACATCACCGAGCGCCAGAAGGCGATGCTGGATTTCGCCATGAAGGTCTCGCAAAGCGCCCACCTGGTGGACGAGGCCGACTTCGAAGCGCTGAAGGCGCACGGCTTCTGCGAAGACGACATCTGGGACATCGCGGGCATCTCGGCTTTCTTCGGCATGTCCAACCGCCTCGCCAACGTGACGAGCATGCGGCCCAACGCGGAGTTCTACGCGCTCGGCCGGTGAATGACGGGTGTACTCGGTGCCGAACGGCGTGCGCTACCGCTCCAGGGCGCGCATGATGCCGCGCAGCGCCTCGGCGCCCGTCATCCAGCCGTCGTCGTTAAACATCAGGATGTTGGGGCGCGCGAGCCCTCCACAGTGGGCGCAGCGTGCATAACGGTCTTCGAGGTCCAAGGCAGATGGATCAGGTGACATGGCGGTCTTTTCGATTGACACTTCAGCGTCTCATTCGGCGATTATCGCGCTGAAGGTGTCTGCTGAAGTCTGTTCTGGCCAGTGTGCTTGCACTAAATCATGACCCAGTCGGTCTACCCAGTCCCTCATCCCGCAAACCTCAAGGAGTATCGAAACGCCATGACGACTCTGAACATCAACGGCCGTGACGTCACGGTCGACGTCGACCCCGAGACGCCGCTGCTGTGGGCCTTGCGG
>Ga0209066_10000506_pt1 | contig 56955 bp, 51 predicted proteins | sample All_14_2_FD_187198 | JGI IMG/M metagenome (GOLD analysis project Ga0209066, IMG submission 187198) | Freshwater microbial communities in response to fracking from Pennsylvania, USA - Allegheny Zone_MetaG_DW_15 (SPAdes) (version 2) ...
GTGCAGGAGATCGCCGCCGCGAGCCAGGAGCAGAGCGCGGGCGTGGGCCAGATCAACGGCGCCATGGGCCAGTTGAACAAGGCCACGCAGCAGAACGCCTCGGCCTCCGAGGAACTCGCCGCCACGGCCGAGGAAATGGGCGGCCAATCGCAGCAATTGCAGGAGCTGATGAGCTTCTTCAGGGTCGAGAGTGGCAGCGAAAGGCGGCGCCCCCCGGCCCAAAAGTCGGCTATTACGTCACCCCGAGCGCAGGTGCACACGCGGGTTGAGCGGACTTCCGCGACCGAAAGCAGCGACGCAGACTTCGAGCGCTTCTGAGCGAGGGCGCCATGGAAAATACACAAGTGCAGTCGGCGATCCAGCGGCCGCCGGCAGTCATCGCGCGCCAACTGGCAGCCGGTGAGGACAACCAGTACCTGACATTCGCTCTAGCAGGGGAGATGTTCGCCGTCGGCATCCTGAACGTGAAGGAGATCATCGAGTACGGCAACCTGACGGCAATCCCGATGATGCCCGGCTACGTGCGCGGAGTGATCAACTTGCGCGGGGCGGTCGTGCCAGTCGTCGACCTCGCCGTGCGCTTCGGCGGACACGAGTCGCAGGTGCAGAAGCGCACATGCAACGTGATCGTTGAGGTGCGCCAGGATGATATGCGGCACGATCTGGGCATCATGGTGGATGCGGTTTCGGAGGTACTCGAAATTCAAGCCAGAGACATCGAGCCGCCGCCCAGCTTCGGCGCCAAGATCCGGGCCGACTTCATCGCCGGCATGGGCAAGGTGAATGGCAAATTCGTCATCATCCTCGACATCCAGCGCGTGCTTTCGGTCGATGAGATGGCTTCGCTCGCAAGCGTCGCGCGTGGTCAACACGAACCTACGCTTGACGTCGGCTAAGAGACTTCTTCATTGGTGCGGTCAGAGCGCTGCCTCAGGCATCGCTCTGCCTAAAACCTACGGTTCAAACGGGGTGTCGCCATGCAGCACGCGCCCTGTGCAGTCCCTACGTCCAGCTCATCGATGGTCTTCGCGCGTTCGCCGCGGATTCTGTTATGCGATTCCTGCCGACTGAGTCCGCGAAGGAGGTTGGCCGAGCGCGCACTAACTGGACTGAAGACTTGCGCTGAACAAACATCAGAAAGCACCATGACTGATCACATCATGCGTTTGCCGCCTGCTCCAATTCCTTGACGATCGAAGAAAGCTGATCCTGCAGATCGAAAACGTCATTCTGAATCCTTAGCAGCCGGTCAAGGCTTGACTGTAGCGTATCGCTCAGGAAGTCTTCCTGTGCGGTAGTCATTGCGACAGATGCATATGCCATGTGCATTCTGGTGACCAAATCCTCGACGGCCAGTCGCGTGGCGCTTTGGCGCTCGCGCTGGACTTGGTCGATGCTTCTCAGCGTTGCGGTGATTCGCTCTGTAGCGTGACCGATCGCTCGGCCGCAAACGCGTGCCTGGGTCGTGGCGATGATAGCTTCGGCGCGCGCATCGGCACCTTCGGCCAGCATTGCCAGATGGTCGCGCAGTCGACCGCAGCGGTCATGATCTTCTATCGGCATGTTGTGCACCAGTATGGAAACCACTTTGTAGGTGATTGCCAGTCGCGACTTGAACTGGGTGATGCGCTCCATGCTGGCCATGTGGATGATCACCGAGGCTTCGAGCGGTGTGGCCTCGCCTGCCCCGGTGCGCGTCACAACGTCGTGCGGCGTGCGTACCTGTACTGTGCCGGTGAGGCCGTAGGCGGCAAGACCGGCAATGGCGGCGTCGGCAAGAGCGCGTCCATCCGTGCAGTTGCCGATGTTCTTCATCGTTTCCAGCAGTACGCCCATTTCACTCATGCTCGTCATCGCCGTCATGGCGGTGACGCTGGCGGAACTGGCTCGCTCCTGCAAGGCGCTGCGCTCCGCGACAAGCGCGAGCAGCCGCAGCAGCTTCGCTTCCAGTTCGGCACCATCGAAGGGTTTCACGACATAGTCGTCACCACCGGCTTCGTATCCTCGGAGTCGATCTTCAAGCGCGTCATGCCCGGAAACGAAGACCACGGGAATCCCGGCAGTGGACGGGGCGGCCTTGAGACGCCGGCAGGTTTCATACCCATCGAGGCCGGGTGACATCTCCACATCCATCAGGATTAGGTCTGGCAGTCTGGCAGCGGCTGACAGTGCCTCTTCACCGTTTGTCGCCTCCTCAATGTCGAACTGGTCTTCAAGAATGGCAATCGTCATGCGGCGCGAGATGTCCTCGTCGTCGACGACGAGCAGTCGGGGTTTGTCATCCATGGCATCTTCCTTTGCAAACAAAGCTTGTCGCTCGACAAGCCAATCTTCGAGTGCATCTGCGGCCATCGGCCGAGCGATTAAGTAGCCCTGCACTTCGTCGCACTTGGCGGCGGCCATGACGTGCCAGTCCATCTACGTCTTGACACCTTCCGCCACCACCTTCATGCCGTCCGCGCTGGGCATTGCCAGATCGCAAATCAGGACGTTCATCTGCGCCAGAACGGCGTCGAGCGGCTGTAGCCCTTCCTTGCCACCCGCTGCCGCCGCGCCACTGCCTGTGCCGCTCGTCAAGCATCTCCGTCATGAGCAGTCGAACTATCGGATCGTCGCCGAGCGGGAGCATGTGCAGGTCCTTGAGGAGCATCAGGCCGGCTCCCTCTGGTCGCCGTCAGGGTGCTGCAGGCGAGGGTGCTGAGCGACCATGACGGCAATGTGCGCCAGCATCGGACCGATCCGGGCGATGATGGTTTTGGCTTGATGCTCGTCAGCGCTGCCTTGGCAGTTCTCGAGCATTTCAAGAAGTTTCCCCAGCCCGACCAGGCCCAGACTGCGCGCCGGCGACTTCAGCCGATGACCGAGGGATTTCAGCGTCTGCCAGTCCCGTTCGACCAAGGCGCGCTCAAGCCGCGGCTGTTCCTCACGCGCGGCGGCGAGGAACATGTCGATGAGCCTGCGTGCTTTGCCCGCGTTGTTGCGCATCGCCCGCAACGGTATCGACAGGTCGATTCCCGTGTCGGCGGGCTCATGGGTCTCGGGTCCTGGCAGCATGGCAGGTATCGGCGGCCGTGTTTCCAACGACAGCCACCTGAGCAGCGTCGCGAAGAGGAGGTCGGGATCGACCGGCTTGGCGATGAAGTCGTCCATGCCGGCGGCCGTGCAGCGTTGGCGATCCTCGGCGAAGGCGTTGGCCGTCATGGCGAGGATTGGCGTATAGACATGACCAGGCTGAGCGCGGATGGCGCGGCTGGCCGCAAGCCCGTCCATCTCCGGCATCTGCATGTCCATGAGGATCACCGAAAAATCTTCGGCCGCAGCCAGTTCCACCGCTTGGCGGCCGGTCTCGGCCACGATGATATGCAGGCCGGTGTCTGCCAGCAGAGCCCAAGCGACTTCCTGGTTGATGGGGTCGTCTTCCGCCAGCAAGATGCGCTTGCCGGCATGCAACCGCTTGATCTCGGCTTCGCTGTTGGAGGCGGACAAGTCGGCAAGTCTTCCAGCCTCCCCGCGTTCAAGCCAAGCGGTGACCCAGAAGGTACTGCCCTGACCCTGGGTACTTTCGACGCCAACATCGCCTTCCATCAGCTTCGCAATGTGCCGTGTGATGGCCAAGCCGAGGCCGGTGCCCCCGTAGCGGCGCGTCGTTGAGGCGTCGACCTGCTCGAACGCTTCGAATAGCGCGTGCTGCTTGTCAGCGGGGATGCCAATGCCGCTGTCCGTGACCTCGAAGCGCAGGAGGACGCGTGGGCCGTCTTCCTGCTCTACGCGGGCGCGCAGGACGACCTTGCCGCGTTCGGTGAATTTGACGGCATTGGTGGCGAAATTCAGTACGGCTTGGCGCAGGCGCGTCGGGTCGCCGCGCAGCCAGGCGGGTGCGTCACCGCGGTCGATCTCGATGGCCAGCCCCTTGGCCGTCGCCTGCTCGCCGATCAGCGAGCGCACGCCGTCGAGGAGTCCCAGCAGCGGGAAATTGACGTGTTCGAGCACCAGCTTGCCAGCTTCGATCTTGGACAGCTCGAGAATGTCATTGATGATTGCCAAGAGGTGCGCGCCCGCGGTGCCGAGCTTGTCGAGCCGCTCACGTTGCTCTGCGCTCAGCGGGGAGCGCTGCAGCACGCGAGCAAATCCCAGAATCGCATTTATCGGCGTGCGAATTTCGTGGCTCATGTTTGCCAGAAAGACGCTCTTGGCCAGATTTGCCGCCTCGGCGGATTCCTTGGCCTTGGCCAATGCCGTCTCAGCTCGGTGGCGCATCACAATGGACCACAGGTCGTTGCCGATGAGCTGCAACTCGCTGACGTCGGTCTCGTCATAGTCGCTCGCCTTGTTGCCTGCGCCCAGCAAGAGCCTGATCTTGTTGCCTTCGATCACCGGCACACCGATGTGGCGGACGATGTGGACATGTCCCTCGGGATGGCCCTTGCGGTCGGCGAGGTGCTGGTAGTCGTTGTGGATGACCGGGCGCCGGAGGCGCACTGTGTCGGCCCACACCCCCGCGGCGGACACCGGATAGTGTTTATCGCAGCCTGCAGCGCATTGCCGCAGGGTGTCTGCCGACCAGGTCTGCAGAGACAGGGTCTCTTGGTCGTCATTGACGAAGTGCACATAGCCGATCTCGCTGCCGGTCAGCCGCACCGCTTCATCGATGCCCATCTGCAGCAACTGGCCTTCGTCGAGTTCATGCACCCGCTGGCTCATGGCGAGCATCGCCGTCAAGCGCTGATCGCTGGTCGACAGCCGCCGATTGGCTGCCTCCAGTTCGACGGTGCGCTGTTCGACCAGCTTCGCCAGATGTTGCCGGTGCCCTTCCAGTTCCGACTCGTTCTGCCGCAGTTGGGTGATGTCCCGGCCCACGCCCAGCACCCCAAGCATATTGCCGTCCTTGTCGCGGATCGGCATCTTGATGATCATCAATAACTCCCGATGGCCATCACTGGCGAAGGTTACTTGCTCCTCTTTGACGATGGGAAGTCCGGCGGCCATCACTGCACGGTCATTGGCGAGGAAGCGTTCGGCGAGCTCCCGGTCCACGAGGTCAAAATCTGTCTTGCCCTGGATATCCTCTTCTGTGTGCCCAAAGAGGGCTTCGAAGCGAGGATTGCAGGCCAGGAACACGCCGTTCTGATCCTTCAGCCAGACCAGGTCTGGCAGGGTATCCACCAGCGTGCGCAGCCAGCCCTCGCTCTCCCGCAAGGCCAGGTAGGCGCTTCTTTGTGCAGTGATGTCCCGGTGCAGTCCCCGGTAGCCGAGCAGCTGGCCCTGATCGTCAAGGATGGGTACGCCAGTGCTCTGGACATGGAGCAGCCTGCCGTCTTTGTGCCGGTTGATATTGTTGAGGTCGCGGAAGGAGCTGCGTGCGGCAACGATGGCATTGAACTTGGCCGCCACCCGGGCCGCCTCGTCCTCGGGCATGAGTGCGAAAGCTGTCCGGCCTACGATTTCGTGCGGCCGGTAGCCGAGCACGGCTTCGACAGGCTCGGAAACATAAGTGTAGCGACCATCGGTATCCACCTCCCATACCCAGTCGGCCGACGCCTGAACGACGTCGTGGAAACGCGCCTCGCTATCACGAAGGGCCTTCTCGGCGCGCTTGCGCTCCGAAATGTCCTCGATGACCGAGATGAAGTAATCGGGCGAGTCGTCCGACCTCCAGACCAATGAGACGGTTAGGTTGATCCAGACGGTGCTAAGGTCCTTGCGGAACAAGCGCTTTTCCAGCGCATAGGTGGCGATGTCCTTCGCTAGCATGCGGCATACTTGGTGGAGATCGGTTCCAAGATCCTCCGGATGGGTAATTTCCTGGAAGGTTCTTGGTAAGCGGTCCGTCTCTGCATACCCCAGAATCGCGCGGAGCCTGCGATTGACGTGCAGCCAGGTGCCATCCGGGGCGACATGCGCGATGCCGACCGCGGCTTGCTCAAAGGTGGCGGCAAAGCGGCGTTCGCTCTCTTGCAGCGAGAGTTCGGCCTGCTTGCGCTCGGTGATTTCGATGACGACCCCGAGGTAGCCCATCAGCCTTTCATCGCGATCGAATTGAGGTTTGCCGCGCGACAATAGCCAGCGGGGATGCTCGGGATCGGAATGGCGTACCCGCCAGGTAGCTTCGAATCCTTGGCCGGCGGCGACTGCCTGGGCAACGATGGATTCCGTCGCCGCGACATCCCGTACGTCGATGGCGGATTTCCAGGATTCGTAGCCCGGCTTCATGTGAATCTTGTCGAGGCCGTAAAGTGACCAGACGCTGTCGGACCAGACATTCTCGTTGGTGACGATGTTCCAGGACCAGATGCCAGCGGCGGATGATTCCAGGGCTAGGTGCAGCTGTTCCTGGCTGGCAATCAGGCGTGCTTCGCTGCGCAGCAGTGCTGTGCGCCCCTTTTCCAGGGAGGAGTTTGCTTGCCGCAGTTCGTCAGTTCGGATGGCCACCTGCCGCCGCAACAGGAATATCCAGAAGAATGCGGTCACCGCCCCGCCGAGCAGCCCCAGAAAAATCATAAGGAGCAACTCGGGGTCGATACGGTTGGAGTTCTGCACCGGCTGGCCGAACCATTTGTCGGCAAGCTGCTGTTCTTCTTCGTTGCTGATCTGCGCCATGCCTCGCTCCACCAAGCGCAGCGTCTCTATCTGCCCCTTGGGGACGGCACGCCGGAACTGGCCGGTGTAGAGGGGAAAGGACCGGCGAAACTCCTTGTCCAGCCCCAGTTTGTTCAAGTAGAAGTTGGCAGGGTACTGGTCGAGGCAGAAAACCTTGATCGCCTCCTGCTGCGCGGCAGCGAGCAGCGTCGCATAGTTGGAATAATGCGCCTGGTGGGTCAAGCCGTGCTGGTCAAGCACTTCGCTGCAGGCATCTCCATCCTGGACTCCGACCAGAAAGCCCTTGAGGGAAGCGACATCTGCAATCCCGGTGATCGAATGGTGACTGTATATGTTGACGGGCAGATCGGCATAGGGCGGCGAGAAGTCGTAGAGCAGTTCGCGCCCGGGGGTCTTGTAGATCATGTCGATGACATCAGCCTCCCCGGCCAGCACCCGTCGTTGTGCTTCGGCCCAACGGGTCGCGGTCAACTCGACAGGAATACCCGTCTTGTTTTCCCACAGATCCCAATAATCGACGAGGTAGCCGGTGACCGCGCCATCATCCTTGCGGAACAGATAAGGAGGGAAGTTGTCATCCGTGATGACCCGAAGTTTGGCAGGGGGATCATCCTTGGCGGCGCTTGGAGCCGGCGTTACCGCAAACCCGATCAACAGCGCTGCCACAATTTGAAAAAGTCGAGACCCGTCCACGATTCAACTCGCTGAATGCAGGCATGAACGGTCGTCTGGGTACGCTGACAGGCAAACGTGACGCAAACGCGTGCAGGGCGGCCATAAGGACGAGTTCGGCGTCGCTTGCAGGGCGGAGCTTATCGAGCAGGCAGCGCCCGTAAGCGTCCTAGCCGTTCCTCTCGTCCCGAGGAGGCGAATTGCTTTGGAAGAGTTTGCGCGCCCTTCGGCGCCAATAGCATGACTCATGAGCGGCGTCGCAGCATTGTTTAGGTGCCGGGAAAACCACAACGCAAGTCCCGGGCCGAATTCGGACGGAAATGCAATAAATTGGCAGCCAACTTGGCAGTCAACTGTTGATGTCTAGAACTGAAGCCCGAGTCGCTCGGTTGTCGTAATACGAACGACATATATCCCTTGGCACGAGCGATTGACATGGACCTTAGTTACCCTTCCAACAATCGAGAACACATTCCCGCGCACGGCACCACTTGATGTCAAAGGATGAGCGGCGGCTACGAACATAGTGGGCGCCGGCGGTTCGCGACTTGTGCAGTCGATTGCGTTCCGCTCATTGATGTCGATGTTCTATCGAACCGTAATTGACAACCGCCGGTGAATGTCCGGTTCAGCCTTAGTCCCAAGGCCTGAACGCACCAGAACCTGACTACCGCACTTACGGTTCGGCTGCTCCTCGGCGCTTGCGGCCGTTCAGATCACCCTGGCCGAACGATCGGTGTCAGGCCGATTGCCAACGTTGCACCCAGCACGGCGTGGCTGACGACATCCATGGGGCGGGATTCCAGAGCACGAATTCGCGCGATGTTCAGGGCCTGCGCCGCCGCGACGCCCTTGACCATCATCAAGCCCGAGGCGGCGCGAAAGCCGCGGCACGGCTGGGACCTCGCCCTGCTTGATTTCGATCAAGGCGGCATTCCGCACCACGGCGAGAGTGCGACCCGACGTCAAGAAAACTATCACACCAAGGGGGACATATGATCGCAAGGAGATTCAAGTCTTATCGCCTCGCCGCTGCCGGGGTACTGGCCGCGGCCTGCCAGTTCGCGCTGGCGCAGGGACCGGCGAAACACGCCGACACGACGATGCAGGACTACCAGGCGGCCGGCGGCTCGCCCCTGGCGGGCGTGGCGATGCACCAGGACATCAATCCGCTGGCGCCGCGCATGAGCCAGGTCGAATTCGAGAAGGCCAAGCTCATCTTCTTCGAGCGCTGCGCCGGCTGCCACGGCGTGCTGCGCAAGGGCGCGACGGGCAAGGCGCTGACGCCGGACATCACGCTCGAGAAGGGCCTCGAATACCTCAAGGTGTTCATCAAGTACGGTTCGCCGGCCGGCATGCCGAACTGGGGCACCTCGGGCGTGCTCAGCGACGACGAGGTCGACGTCATGGCGCGCTACATCCAGCAGACGCCGCCGGCGCCGCCGGAATTCGGCCTCAAGGAAATGGAGGCGTCGTGGAAGGTGGTCGTCCCGGTGGACAAGCGCCCGAAGACGAAGCAGAACAAGCTGAACCTCGACAACCTGTTCTCGGTCACGCTGCGCGACGCCGGAGAGATCGCCCTGATCGACGGCGACAGCAAGAAGATCGTCAGCATCCTCAAGACCGGCTACGCGGTGCACATCTCGCGCATGTCGGCCTCCGGCCGCTACCTGTTCGTAATCGGCCGCGACGCCAGGGTCAACCTGATCGACCTCTGGATGGCGCAGCCCGATACGGTGGCCGAGATCAAGGTCGGCCTCGAGGCGCGCTCCGTCGAGAGTTCCAAGGCCAAGGGCTTCGAGGACAAGTACGCGATCGCCGGCACCTACTGGCCGCCGCAGTTCGTCATCATGGACGGCGACACGCTGAAGCCGCGCAAGATCGTGTCCACGCGTGGCATGACGGTCGGCAGGCAGGACTACCACCCTGAGCCGCGCGTCGCCGCCATCGTCGCCTCGCACTTCAACCCGGAGTTCTTCGTCAACGTGAAGGAAACCGGCATGGTGTACGCGGTCGACTACCGCGACCTCGACAACCTGCGCGTCAAGATGATCGAGGCGGCGCCGTTCCTGCACGACGGCGGCTTCGAGTCGACGCACCGCTACTTCATGGATGCGGCCAACGCCTCGAACAAGATCGCCGTCATCGACACCAAGGAAGGCCGGCTGACGAAGCTGGTCGAGGTCGGCAAGACGCCGCATCCCGGTCGCGGCGCCAACTTCGTCGATCCGAAGTTCGGTCCGGTGTGGGCCACCGGCCACCTCGGCGACGAGACCATCTCGCTGATCGGCACCGACCCGATCAAGCATTCGGCCAATGCCTGGAAGGTGGTGCGCACGCTGAAGGGCCTCGGCGGCGGCTCGCTGTTCCTGAAGACGCATCCGAAGTCAAAGAACCTCTGGGTCGACACGACGCTCAATCCGGAGGCCGGCATCAGCCAGTCGGTCGCGGTATGGAGCATCGATTCCATCGACAAGGGCTACGAACTGATCCCGATCGGCGAATGGTCGGGCATCAAGGCGGGGCCGAAGCGCGTCGTCCAGCCCGAGTACAACCAGGCCGGAGACGAAGTCTGGTTCTCGGTCTGGAACGGCAAGGACCAGGAGTCGGCGATCGTCGTCGTCGACGACCGGACGCGCAAGCTGAAGGCGGTGATCCGCGATCCGCGGCTGGTGACGCCGACCGGCAAGTTCAACGTCCACAACACGCAGCACGACATCTACTGACATCGTTCGGGCCACGGGGCACGAAGCGCGAGCATCTGCCCCGCTTCGTGCTTACCCTATCGCCCTGACCGGCCATCGGAGAGGTTCGCCACGTGAACGACCCCAAGCATCCCCTGTGGGCCCAGCACGACCTGCTCGCGCGTAGCCCCCTGTTCGCGAAGCTGGCGCCGCCCGACTTCGACCAGATCGTCGCCGCCAGCCGCATCGCCGAGGTCCCGGCGTACCAGTTCCTCTACCGCGCCGGCGAGCCGGTGCGCGAGGCGTATTTCCTCGCCCACGGCAGCATCAAGCGCTCCGCCGCGCTACCCGGCGCGGCAACGACGGTGATCGAGCTCGCGCAGCCGCAGCAGTTGCTGGCGCTCGGCGAAACCTTCGGCGCCCCGCGCTACGTTTCGTCCGCCGAAACCATCACGCCCTGCATCGTGGTGGCCATCGAGATGCGCCGCCTGCGCGCGCTGCTGCGCCGCAGCGCCGACCTCGCCTCGCGCCTGCTCGAAGCCATCGCCAAGCGCCAGTGCGCGACCGAGTACGACGTCACCGGGCACCACTACAGCGTCACCGGGCCGCAACGCCTGCTCGACTACCTGATCGAACTCTCGGGCCGCCGCCCGGCCCTGGCCGGCGAAACAACGGTCGTGCTGAAGGCCAGCAAGAAGGTCATCGCCTCACGCATGGGCATGACCGCAGAGTCACTTTCGCGCAGCCTGCGCCACTTGATCGACAGCGGCCTCATCGTCGTCGATGGGCGCAACGTCCATATCCAGAACGCGGCGCTGGTCGACGGCATCGAGGAGGGATGCGGGCGCGTCAGCTTCCCGCGCAAGCAGCGCGCCAGCGTGCGCAAGCTCACGACCGGCGCCATCGTCAACCTGTGCGGCCGCCCGCGCATGCTGTCGCAGCGCCTTGCGATCGCCTGGGCGATGATCGCGCGCGACATTTCGCCGACCGCCACGCGCGTCAAGCTGCGCCAGCTGGAAGCCGACTTGTCGCGCCACCTCGCGCGCCTGGAGAAGGCCGGCCTGCACGCAGAACTCGGCGGCCACCTGACCGCGCTGACCGAGCTCTGGACACGCTACCGCCGGCTGCTGTTCGAGTTCGCGCCGGCAGGCGAGCGCGCCGTTCAGGTGCTGGCGCTGAGCGAAGACATGCTGCAGGCCGCCGACCGCCTCGCGCGCACCGCCGCACGCGTGGCCGACATCCCCGAAGCGCGCCACGTCAATGTCGCCGGCCGCAACCGCATGCTCTCGCAGCGCATCGTCAAGCTCTTCCTGTTCCGCGAGTGGCTCGGCGACGAGAGCATCGCGCGTGACATCGAGGCATCGAGCCGCGAATTCCGCCGCAACCTGACCGAATTGCACCGTGGCGGCAAGCACCGCCCGGAGATCGCGGCGCAACTCGACGAAGTCGCGACGCATTGGGAGAAACTGGCGAGCGCGCTAGCCACCGACACCGGCCGCGAGCACCACGCCCAGGTCGTCCTCGCCCTCGGCGAGCGCCTGCTGCGCCATGTCGACACCGCCGTCAAACTGTATGAACGCCTGGCGCCGCAGCCCGCTTGACGCTCGGCGTCCTCGATGATCTTGACGCAGGCCGGCGGGAGGGTAGCCGGCGCACGTCGCCGAACTCGCGGAGACGACGACCCAACACATTGGAAAGGTCGATCAACTGGCCATCGGCCTGCGGCAGGACATTGAGAGGCTCGGCAAGTAGCCGGGCTCGGATGACCCACTATTTCCATTCGTGAACACCCGCTCGACGGCGTCGTCGAGGCGAACGGTCGTAGCGAGCTTCTTATCGCCGGAAGGCGAAAAACATGTCCGCATGCGGTTCAGCACTTGAGCCAATCCGGCATTGCCTCAATGAGGTCCGCGTATCCGTCGCGCAACTCGCGCACTTCGTCGAGGCTGACGACACCGCCTTGCTTCAGGCGGGAGTTGACCTCGCTCATCCGGCCTGCCAGTTCCACCCCGCCAATCTGGGCAAGAAGGCCCTTCAGGGTATGGGTGACGCGCCTGGCCTCCTCCTCGGCGCCAGTGGTAACTGCCTCCTGGAGCCCGTCGAGGTAGTTCGGCATATCCACGAGCGCCGACTGCACGACGGCTTTCGCGAGGTCCCTGCTGCCCCCAAGCCTGGCGAGCATGCCGCGTTCGTCGAATACCGAATCCGTCGCGGCTGCCGCACGTTCACTTTCATTCTTCCGCCGGCCGTCTTCGGCACCGCTGTCCCGGGCATGACCGAGCCAGGCATCCAGGACTGCGCGCAGTGCGCCGATGTCGACCGGCTTGGCGAGAAAGTCGTCCATGCCGGCATCCATGCAGCGCTGGCGGTCCTCGGCGAAAGCGTCGGCGGTAATCGCAATGATGGGAAGCGCCACGCGTCGGTGGCTCTGCTCCCATTGGCGTATCAACCGCGTCGCGTCATACCCGTTGATGAGGGGCATGTGGATGTCCATGAGGACCAGGTCGATCTTCTCTCCTGCCTCGACGGCGTCGACGGCAAGCTGGCCATCTTCCTTTTCGAGCACATCGAGGCCGAAGCTCGAGAGCATTGCCCGGATCACCTTGCGGTTCGTCGCGTTGTCCTCCACGACGAGTATTCGACCCGCCACTGGCTTCGCGAAACCGAAGTGGCCCCTGTCGGGACCTGGCTCGACGGTACCCGCGTCGCCCACGACCGGTGGGCAAGGAACCGAAAACCAGAACCGGGAACCCTCACCCGGCTTGCTGTCCAGTCCAACCTCGCCTCCCATCAAGTTGGCGAGGCTCCTCACGATCGACAATCCGAGCCCCGTACCGCCGAACTGCCGCGTGACGGAACTGTCGGCCTGCGAGAACGGCTGGAACAGGAACTGACGTCCATCTTCCTGGATGCCGATGCCCGTGTCGGTAACTGAGAAGAGCAGCGTCGTCGACGTGTTGGTCTGGCCGATTTCACCGGCGTCGATTTCAATGCTTCCCCTGTGCGTAAACTTGATTGCATTGCTGACAAGGTTCGACAGCATTTGACGTAGCCGCAGGGCGTCGCCACGGTAGCCATTACCTTCATCCCCATGCCAGCATGCGCGCAAGACGAGCCCCTTACGGGTGGCCTCCTCCTCGAACAAGGCGCGGACGTCGTCGAGAACCCTCGCCGGAAAGAATGCGGTCGACTCCAATTCGAGCCGGCCCGCCTCGACCTTTGAGAGATCCAGAATGTCATTCAAAAGCGTCAGCAACGTTTTACCGGAGGCCAAGATGGTGCTGGCAAAGTCGCGCCTGTCCGACTCCTGAAGATTGGGCTGCAAGAGCATTTGCGCCATGCCGAGAATGCCGTTCATTGGCGTTCGGATCTCGTGGCTCATCGTCGCCAGGAACTGGCTCTTTGCGATGCTCGCCGCCTCAGCGGCTTGCTTGGCGGTGATCAGCGGAGTGACATCGACTCGGAATCCGACGACGTACCCCTCGGGAGTGCGGCGTTCGAGGATGCGCAACCATCTTCCATCGGGAAGTTGCTGGATGAAGTCGTTGTTCGCATCCCGGTGAAGCCGCATGCGCTGCTCAAGCCAATCATCCTCATGACCGATCGCCTCCGGGTACTGCCCATGCTCGAGTCCGTAGCGGATGATTTCCTCGAAGGACGCGCCGACCTTGATCACCGACTGTGACGTCGCGTAAGTCTGCCGGTACTTTTCATTAAAGAGGTACAGTCGATCGTTCGAATCGTAGATGACGAAGGCTTCGCCGATCGTGTTGATGGCCGACTGCATCAAGGCCTCGGCCTCTTGCGCTCTCAGCTCGGCTTGCTTGCGGGCGTCGATCTCGAGATGGGTTCCGAACATCCACAACGGTTTCCCGTCATCGGTCCAGACGGTGACCTTGCCACGGTCCAGCACCCAGATCCAGCGTCCATCCTTGTGGCGCATCCGTGCTTCGCATTCGTAAAACGGTGTTTCTCCGTCGAAGTGCTTGTGCAAGAGCGCGTCCGACCGTGCGAGGTCGTCGGGATGCGTCAGCTTGATCCAGGTTTCGATGGAAACCGAAGCGAGCTCATCAAGCTTGTAGCCAACGACACCGGCCCACCGCTCATTCAGGATTACCTCACCCGTCTGGACGTTCCATTCCCACGTGCCCGCATTCGTCCCTTCCAGGATGTCGCTCAGCCGACGGCGCTGCGCTTCGAGTTCCTGCTCCTGGCGTTTGCGCAAGGAAATATCGCGAGTCGAACAGAACAGGAGTTCCTTACCTTGGTAGTTCAGGGGTGCAGTGGCTATCTCGACTGGAAAAACGCGGCCGGCTTTCTGCCGATGCAAGGTCTCGTATTGCGTGCGGACCGCCTCCTGGAACATGCGGTCGACGGTTGCGTGCAATTCGTCGGGGGCAATGCCGGCATCCCATTTCGAGACGTGCATGCCGAGCATTTCGTCACGTGTGTAGCCGAGCATCGAGCAGAAGGATTCGCTGACCTCGATCGCATTTCCGCTTCGATCCAGGACGCACATCCCATCGCTCGTGCTTCGCAGAAAAGTCCGGTTCTTCTCCAACTCGAACTGGAGCTCCAGTTCGAGATCCTTGCGCGAGGTGATGTCCTCCTTGACGGCCAGGAAATGCGTGATCACGCCGGCATCGTCGAGGACCGGCGAAATGGTGTCGAACTCCCAGTAAGTCTCGCCGGACTTCTTGCGGTTCCGCAGCTCTCCGCGCCAAGTCCCGCCGGACCTGATGGTGCTCCACAGTTCTTCGTACATCGCCGTCGAATTCAGGCCGGACTTGAGCAGGCGCGGGTTCTTGCCGAGGACCTCCGATTTGCTGTATCCAGTAATGCGCTCGAACGCGGCGTTCACGAACGTGATTGCGCCATTGGTATCGGTGATCACAATAGCGGCACTCGTTTGTTCGACTGCGCCACCGAGCAACCGGCGCTGTTCCTCAGTCTCTTGGAGCTTGGCCTGCGCCCACTGGCGGCTTCGCCTGGTACGAAGCGCCAGCAAGAATGACAGGACGCTAAGCACCGTGATGGCTGCTGCAGTGAAAACCATGGTGCCGCGGTACTCTGCGTGCGGCATCATCAGCGTTTCCATCGGCTCGGCGACAAGGAATATCAGGCCCTGATCGCTCAGCCCGTAATGGCCATACAACCGTTCGACGCCATCGAAGTCCTTGCCGCCCCAAAAGTGCCCTGAAACCGACGAGGCAAGGTTCGGGCTCAGTTGCGGCATGTTCTTGCCGATGAGTTGATCGCCAGCCGGATGGCGTGCCACGACCTCGCCGGTATGCCGCAACACGATCGAAGCGCCTTCGACGCTCAAAGCCAGGCTGTCGTGGAACGCCGACAAGGACACGGGACTGATCGATGCGACCAAGACACCACCAAACTCGGCGCCACGAAATATCGGACGAGTGAACTGGATGGACCACTTGCCCGATACGCGCCCCAGTATCGGGCGACTTATGAATAGCCGATCGGCGCCCGCCGATGCGTTCTTGTGAACAAGGAAGTGCTCGCGGTCCCCGAGATAGGTGCGTGACTGGCCCGGAGCCAGGTTCGAGAACGCGAGGTAGCCGTCCGCATCAATGACGGCGATCTGAAAAGCGATGTCGCTGATGTTCGCCTGGCGCTCGCTGACCACTGCAGCAAACTGCTTCCAGTCGCCATTCCAGTAACTGCGGAGATCGGCCAGGAGCTCGTTCAGGCGCTTGATGGTCGCCAGGGAATTCTCCGCATAAAGACGAGCCTTGTACTGGGCGTCTTTCTCGACCTCGCGCAGAATGCGTTCGCGGTTTTCTTCGATCTTGAACAGCGCCACGCCCCAGACAACGACGACGCCCAGGATCAACAGGAGGTACGGGAACGACTGGCGGCGCCAGGCACGCATGCTCACCGCCTCCGATCCACGGCGAAAGGCAGGGCTACCTCGAGCCGACGCCCCACCTCAGTCTCTGCCCGGCACACGCTGAAGCGCCTCCATGGCGACCATGCACCGGCCCTTGCCGAGCCTCTTGGCAGCGTACATTGCGTTGTCGGCCGCCGTGAGAAGTTCGCTCGCCACCATTCCATGCACGGGTGCGATCGCAACCCCGATGGTTGCGCCTATCTGTGCACTCTTGTCGCCCAATACGGTCATCGGCCGGGAGATCGCAGCGATCAGGCGCTCGCCAATCCCGCACGCAGCTCCCTCGTCACAGATGTCACGGGCGATGACAACGAACTCGTCGCCGCCGATCCTGGCCACAAAGTCTCCTGCATTGAGGTGGCCGCGGAGTCTTCCGGCGACGACTTTCAGCGCCTCGTCGCCTGCATCGTGTCCAAGCGAGTCGTTGACGGGCTTGAATCCATCCAGGTCGACGAACATGACTGCCAGGCCGTTTGCCCCAGCCAGGCTGTCAAGCGCCGCATTGAGCTTCTCCGCGAACTGGGTACGGTTCGGGAGCCCCGTCAATGGGTCGTGCAACGCCATGAATTCAATGCGTTCCCGAGTCGTTTCTTCCTCCGAGATGTCACTGACGACGCCTACGTACCCTTGGGCGCCGTGGTCGCGGATCTCTGTCACAGCAAGCCGCATTGGAAAGACTTCGCCGTTCTTTCGTCGGCCCTTGACCTTGCGGCCGATGCCAATCACGCGAGGGGTTCGCTCCTTCTGGTACCGCACAAGGTAACCATCGTGTTCGCTGGCGAACGGCTCTGGCATGAGGCACTTGACGTTTCTTCCCTGAACCTCATGTGGCTTGTAGCCGAAAATGCGCTCTGCGGCGGAGTTGTAGCTTTGAATCGCACCCTTCTCGTCGATCGTGATGATTCCCTCGTAAACATTGTCGAGAATGGCCTCCAGACTTTGCTGGATCACCGCGATCCGCTGCATCGAACGGATCCGTGCCTCAAGCACGCCAAGGACGATTGGCTTGATCAGGTAATCGTCCGCTCCCGCGTCCAGCCCCTCGATGATCTCGTCGGCTTCTGAAAGGCTCGTCATGAGCACGACGGGGGTCCAGCGCGAGTCACCGGCACGCTTGATGCGACGAGTCGCTTCTATGCCGTCCATCCTGGGCATGACAACGTCGAGCAGCACCAGGTCCGGCGCCAGTTCTTGGAAGGCGTCGACGGCACTGGAGCCATCCGGGACGTGCGTCACCCGGTAGCCTTTGCTCTCGAGGAAGAGGATGACTGGCAACGCCATTGACCTTGTGTCTTCTGCGAACAGGATGTGCATGATGGGGAAGTTGGGTTCTCATCGAACCAGAAGACTATCCCATGGGAGGCCCGACATGCTCGGGTCGAGTCACGTGCATGACGCTTCTTCCTGGGCGAATCTCGTCCCCAACGGAATGTGACCATATCCACCAACTCGCTCCTCGATCGTGTGGTGCCGCCGGCATATTGGAACCGCTCATGAGGCAAGATTGTTGCGAAACAGTAACTTCTTTCCGAAACTCCTTTCCGAAGTTCGCCGCCGCTGCGGCACTCCCCTACGCTATAGTCTCGAGGCAAGGCAAGCCCCGTGTAGCTCAGCGCGCCTTCCGAGTGACGCGCCCGCCGACAATTGCCACGACCGAGTAGATTCGTGCCGAGATCCGCAAACACAGCCGCTCCAAGTTCCGATGCGGCCCCGACAGCCTGTTACCTCGAGGACGACACCTCGTTCGCCGCCATCTATCAAGCGGCGCTGACCCAGGCCGGGTATCGTTGCCGCGGTTTCGGAACGATTGCAGACTGCCTCGCCGCCCTTGAGCAAGAGCGCTTCGACGTCATGCTCGTCGACTGGCTCCTGCCAGACGGCACTGCGGAGCCCGTGATCCGGTGGACGCGTCAGCATCGGGGATGGGAGGTTCCAGTGATCGTCGCCAGCGCCATCGACGAGGAGGAGAACATCGTCAGGGCGCTTTCGATCGGCGCCGACGATTACGTCGGCAAACCGGTGCGCGTCGCCGAGCTTCTTGCGCGCATCGCCGCCGCCTCGCGCCGACGCGGTGGCAAGGGCCCTGCGCGGCTTTCTTTTCCCCCTTACGAAATCATTCTCGAGGAACGCGAAATACGAGTGGGGAGCGCTCCTGTCCTCCTCACCCAGAAGGAATTCGAACTCGCCGCCTTCCTGTTCAAGAACGCGGGAAGGCTGCTTTCGCGAGTACAACTGCTTGATCGCGTCTGGGGACAGGGGGCAGACATCGATACCCGTACGGTCGACGCTCATGTCAGCCGCCTGAGGAAGAAGCTCGCGCTCGACGCAACGCACGGTTGGGAAATCACTTCGTCCTACGGCTTTGGATATCGCCTCGAAGCCAGAAAAGCGAACGCGCAGCCGACATAGGCATGTCGTCGCTGCTCGCCCATGGTAGAACCAGCATGCAGGCGACCGCTGTGGCCAGCGATTTTTACACTGCCGCAATGCTTGAGTGCTGCAAGTCGTCTATCTTTGTTCAGAGATCAGGAAGCACATGAGCGCAACGAATCGAGTCCGTTGAGGCCGGCATGCCAGACAATGACTCCATTGCAACGACCGACGAGCCGCGAACGATTTTCGTCGTCGAGGACGACAATTCCCTCGCCCTGCTGCTGCGCTTCCTGATCGAGCGCGAGGGTTTCCGCGTCGAGCACGCGTCCGATGGCCGCGTCGCCGAAGAAAAGATCAAGCAGCTCCCGCCACCGGCCTTGGCGCTGCTCGACATCATGCTGCCTTACGCCGATGGTTACGACCTGCTGAAATGCATTCGCAGCCATGATCGCTGGAAGGATGTCCCCGTATTGATGCTGACGTCGAAGGGAAGCGAGGGCGCTATCGCCCGGGCCCTCGACAACGGTGCCGACGACTATGTCGTCAAGCCATTCCAGGCCGACGAGCTGAAGGCTCGAATTCGCCGCCTGGCCAAGGGGCGCCGTTGAGTCGCAGGCCCCTCCTTCTGCTCGTCCTGGCGATGTGCATCGGACTTCCGGCAGGGGCTGAGGAACCGGCTGCCGCAGAGAACCGCCTGCGGGCGCGTGTGGCGAAGCATCCGGGCGACACCGCCGCCCGCTTTGAACTCGCCCGCACCCTCTCCCGCGAGAAAAGGTTCAAGGCCGCTGCCGCCGAATACGCGCAACTCGTGAAGGAGCATCCGGACAACCCCGATTACCTGCTTGGCCTGGCGCAGGTAATGCTGTGGTCAGGAAAGCCGCTCAAGGCCTTGCCGCGGCTCAAGCGTGCGCGCAGCCTGGCGCCTGGCTACGCCGACGTCTGGCACGCTGAAATCCAGGCGCGCTTGGCACTCGGTGACGATGCCCGCGCACGGGTCATGCGCGACACCGCGCGCCGGCGGTTCCCCGCCGCGAATTGGACGTTCGCCCGGCTGGACGGCCCTGTGAACACACCGCTTCCGGCGAGCGCGGAGCCGGCGGCACCGCCCCTTACAGCAAGCCCCAGCGTGCCTGCTCCGCTGCCGGAGGCAAGCGCCCCTCTGGCCGTTCCCGCCATGGCAACTGCGCCGGCTTTGGCGCCCCTGCCTGCAGCGAGGGGCACCGCGGTGGAAGTCGGCGTCTCGCACGAGCACCTGACACGCGGTCTGCCGGCCTGGCGCAGCCGCTATCTGCTCGGAGAGCATCGTACCGCCGGTGACACGATCTTCTATGGAGGCCTCCGGGCAATCGAACGTCATTCGCTGACCGACCGCGAGGCTCACGGAGGCATCGGCGTCCCGGTTTCGCCAACATTGCGAGTTCAGGCCGAGGCCGGCATCAGTGACACCCATCGCATTCTGGCGGCCCGATATGGTGCCGTGCAGTTCGAGGCTCAGCCGGCCACCGGATGGACACTTGCCGGCGGCTGGCGCCGTTCTTCCTACGATGCCGGCATGACCTCGCTCCTTCATGTCGGCGGCGACCGTTATGTCGGGCAGGAGCGCTTCTCCTATACGGTTTTCTCCGGAGGCCCTGACGGTACGGGCCGTGCGCCGAGCCACCGCCTGCAATGGGCTCACTATTACGGCGATCGCGATTGGGCCGGTATCGCGATCAACGCAGGCAGAGAGACCGAAAACACGGGCGTAGCGGGGTTCGTGACGTCGCGCGTACACGGCCTGACCGTGGCCGGACGCCATGGCCTGGGTGGCGAGTGGTCGCTGTCGTGGGAAGCCGGGCGTCTGCGCCAGGGCGACGCCTATACACGCAGCGGAGCGCGCCTTGGCCTACGTTACGCCTTCTGACCCCTTGCTCACGTTCGCCGCCTATGGCGGCCTGGCCGTCTTGTTTGCCACCGTCGCCTTGCTGGCAGCCATCGCGGCGATCCGCTACCTCGTCGACCGCCGGCTGGCCGCGGAGCGGCGCCTGAACAAACTCTGGTTGCCCGTCTTTTTCGGCGTCATCGAAGGACTTCCAGTTACGCCTCCGCGCATTTCCGCCCGCGACCGGGAAGCCGTGCTGATGGCATGGATCCAATCCACGGAGTCGATTCGCGGTGAAGCGCGCTCACGACTGCGGCGCTTCGCGCTCGATTTGGGTTTTGACCGCACGGCACGCGAGCTGCTCACGAAGAGCAACATGCGGGCACGGCTGCTGGCGATCGCCGCCATGGGGCGTCTCGGCATGAGTTCGAGCTGGGACGACCTCGCTGTGCTCGGACATGACGAAACGCCCACCATCTCGCTCCTCGCAATGCGCAGCCTGCTGCAGATCGATGCCGTCCGCGGCGTGCCGCTGCTGTTCCGGATGCTCCACTGGCACGCCGAATGGCCGGCAAGCAAGGTCGCTGCGATGCTCGGCGATGTTCCTCACGATCTGCTGGGCGCCGAACTTGCGGATGCCATACGCACGGCGCGCCCGGACGTGCTGGCACGCCTGCTGAAGGTCGCCGACCTTCAGCAGGCGGGCGACTTGTGGCCGGTGCTGGAGCCGCTCCTCGACGGCAGTCGCCAAGAAGAAGTCATCATCGGGGCGCTCAAGGCCAGCGACGATCCGCGCTCCATCGACGCCATACGCCGGCTCGTCATCGACAGCCGCTGGACGGTGCGCGCCCAGGCCGCCGCGGCACTGGGGCGCCTTGGCCTGCCCGAAGACCGCCTGCGCCTGCAGGCGATGCTTGCCGATCCCGACTGGTGGGTGCGTTACCGTGCGGCGCAGGCGCTGGTCCGCCTGCCGTCCTCGCGGCGAGCGGACCTGGAAGCCCTCTGCGTGCGGCTGGGCGACCACCCTTCGCGCGACATGCTGCGTCAGGCGCTCGCCGAGGCCGCATGAACGGCGTCGCCTGGTTTCCGCCAGCCAACCTCGGTGCGGTCGAGTGGTTCTTCCTCGCCTACTTCGTGCTGCTCCACCTCGGCTACCTGACGCTCAACATCCTGTCCCTGGTCCACTTGCGGCGCTACATGGACCTCCACAGCCTCGACCGGCTGCCGCACGCCTATGCCGGCTTCGATCCGCCCATCAGCATTCTGGTGCCGGCATACAACGAAGCGGAAACGATCGTCGCTTCAGTGAAGTCCCTGCTGCAGCTCGACTATCCCGACTTCGAGATCGTAGTCATCAACGACGGGTCTCAGGACGACACCCTTGCGGAACTGACCAACGCCTTCGGCCTGCTGCCGTTTCCCGAGGACTATTGGCGACGGATTCCCTGCAAGGAGATCCGCGGCACCTTCCGCTCCACCCGGCACGCGAGCCTGCGCGTGCTCGACAAGGCAAACGGCGGCAAGGCGGACGCGCTCAACGCCGGCATCAACGCATCGCGCTATCCGCTGTTCTGCGCCGTCGACGCCGACTCGATCCTGCAGCGCGACTCGCTGTCGCGGGTGGTGCAACCCTTCGTCGTCGATCCGCTGACGATCGTCGCGGGCGGTACCGTGCGCATTGCCAACGGCTGCCGCATCAGCGGCGGCTTCCTCGTCGAGGTCGGCCTGCCCGACAAGCTGCTGGCCCGCATACAGATCGTCGAGTACCTTCGGGCCTTCCTTTTCGGGCGGCTCGGTTGGTCGGCGCTGAACGCTGTCATGATCGTCTCCGGCGCCTTCGGCCTGTTCAAAAAGAGCGAGGTGATCGCCGCCGGCGGCTACCGCACGGACACCGTCGGTGAGGACATGGAACTGATCGTGCGCCTGCATCGGCTTCACCGTACGCGCGGGACTCCCTACCGCATTGCCTACGTACCCGATCCAATCTGCTGGACCGAGGCACCCGAAACCCTCAAGGTGCTCCGCCATCAGCGCACGCGCTGGCAGCGTGGCTTGATCGAAAGTCTGGCGATGAATCGCCCGCTCGCCATGCATCCGCGTTCAGGCTGGGTCGGCTGGTTTGCCTTTCCCTTCTTCGTCCTGTTCGAGGTGCTGGGTCCCGCCATCGAAGTGGTGGGCTACCTGACGGTGGTCTTCGGCGCAGCGATGGGCCTGTTTTCGTGGGGCGCCTTCGGAGCCTTCATGCTGGTCGCGTTGGGATTCGGCGTCCTGTTGTCGGTGTCTGCCATGCTGCTCGAGGAGCTCTCGTTCCGTATCTATCCCAAGCCATCCGACGTCGCCAAGCTATGCGTCGCTGCCGTCGTCGAAAATCTCGGCTACCGCCAACTGGCCGCTCTGTGGCGCCTGCAGGGACTGCTGCGCTGGCTGACCGGCGGCCGGCAGCAGTGGGGCGAGATGACCCGCGCCGATACGCTGCGTAGCGGCGACAAAGCGCGATGAACCAAAGGGTACGTGCGACGCGCGTCGCTCACCGGGCGCAATCGACGCGTGCATCGCTGCTCGCTCCACACGGCGCTCCCGGCGCAGGCAGGAACGGAAGCGCGGAACTCAACCGAGTTCGTACCTCAGCGCCCGGTTGTCGATCGCGCGATTCAGCTTCGTGCGGCCGTCCTGTTTGAAGCTCACGAACTGGACTCCGCAACGGAACTTCTTGTGGCCGGAGGAGAGCACCGTGTAGACCATGCGCGCCTTGATTTCGATGACACGCCGAGAACCCCCGGGGTGCTCGGCAGGTGAGGAGAGCAGGATGGAAATCGGGTGCTCGCTGAAGATGTTGTGCTCGGTGAGTATCGAGCAGCCGCTCGCAGACACTTCGTGCGTCGTGCCGTGGAAGCTTGGCCGGTCCTCGTGGCTGTCGAAAACGATGGCGACCGGCCAGCGAAACGGGTAACGCTTTTCCTCGCGGTGTTCTGCGGTCTTTTTCTGGGGCAGCATCAAATTATCTCGGCCGCCACGGTTTCACGGGGACGGCGCCTACAGTCGGAGCGGCATTTTAGCCTGCTCCGCGCCCGGAAAATTGCAGCAGGTCAATTCAATCGGTATCCGCCTCAGTGGCGTCCTCTTTCATGAGCCTCGCGGGCCGGGCGCCTCGCCGTCGTTGCCGGCGTCCGCCGGGTTCCGCGAACCGCGCTGCTTCGTTCGTTACTGAAGGTCGAATATCTGCTCGAACCGCGCGCGGTTGAGGGCCGTCCTGACGGTGCCGAGGGCGTGGACGATGGCGACCGATTTTCCCTTGGCGCGCGCCCGATCGCGGAGCACGAGCAGCATTCCCATCGCCGAGCTGTCGAGGTAGTCGGTTTCGGCCAGGTCGACAATGACCCTTTTGCCGCTGCCATCGACAACCGCTTCCATCCGGCTCCTGAACTCGCCGACGAAGCGAAAATCGAAGCGCGTCGGAATCTGGATGATGACCGAGTCGCCTAGCGTTGTGGTGGCAAAGTCCATGGGGCCCCCGCGATATTCCAGTGACGTCGCCGTCGATGTTGTGCGAAACGCCGACGCCTGGCAATTCATCGAAAGCGATAACGGGACCGACGAAAGGAAGAGTCGCCGGCGCGCGGCCGGCGTCCTTTCAGCGCGAAGCGCCCGTCCGCAGGCGGAAGAAGTCCATGAGTTCGTGCAGCCGGTCGACCTGCCCGTGCATCTCGGCCGCGGTCGCCGCGAGTTCTTCCGAGGCGGCGGCATTGATCTGCGTCGCCTTGTTGAGTTGCCCCATGGCGCCGTTGATGTGGGCGACGCCGCTCGTCTGATGCTGTGACGCGGCGGCGATCTCGCGCACCAGTTCGGAGGTCTTGCCGATCGTCGGCGCCATTTTCTCGAAAAGCGCGCCGGCGCCCTCGGCGATGCGCACGGACGACGATGCCACTTCGCCGATTTCCTGCGCCGCGACCTGCGAGCGCTCGGCCAGTTTGCGCACCTCGGCGGCGACGACGGCGAACCCGCGGCCGGCCTCGCCGGCGCGTGCGGCCTCGATGGCGGCGTTCAGCGCCAACAGGTTCGTCTGGTAGGCGATGTCGTCGACGATGCCGATCTTGTCGGCGATCTGGCGCATGGCATCGACCGTGTCCTTGACGGCCTTGCTGCCGGCGAGCGCTTCTTCGGCGGCCCGTCCGGCCATGTCGTTGGTCAGTTCGGCGTTCCGGGTGTTGTGCGCGATGCTTTCGCTCATCTGCTCGACGTTGGCCGTCGTCTGCTCGACGGAACTGGCCTGCTCGGACGACGCCTGGCTCAGCGACTGCGCGGTCGCCGATACCTCGCCGGCAGCGTTGACCAGCCGGTCGGCGGTGGCGCGCACGTCCGCGATGGTACCGGCCAGGCTCTCGCTGGTCTTGCGGATCGCGTACATCAGGCTCGCCTCGTCCTTCTTCGCGACGGCGATGTCGTCAGAGAGGTCGCCGTCGGCGAGGTGGTGCATGACCTCCACGGCGTAGGCCGGCTCGGCGCCGAGTTGATGCAGCAGGTTGAGGGCGATCAGCAGCGAGATCGACAGCATCGCGAGCATGGCCACCGCGGCGACGGCGACGATCTGCCGCTGCTTGCTTGCTGCCTGTTCCTGGATCGCCTTCTCGGTCGCGGCCGCCTCGGTCGACAATTCCGCGACGCCCTTCAGGAGTTCGTCTTTGAGCTTGCGCCAGGCGGGCGTCTCGTTCTTGTTGAGCAGGGTCTTGGCCTGCTCGAAGTTGCCGGCGGCGACTTCCGCCAGAACGCCCTTGCGGGCCTCGTCCTGGGCGCGGAACAGGTTCGCGATGGTCGCCAGGCGCTCGGCGACCTCGGGACGATCGCTCGACAGGGCCGTGCCCTTCTCGCGCGCCGCATTGAAATCGGCGACCGACTGCTCGAGGTTGTCGTAGGCCTTGCGGTTCGACGGATCGAGCATGATGTTGCGCAGCGCCTGCCCGCTTTGCAGGCCTTGGGCGTACATCTCGTTGAAGGCGGCGAGGCGCGCGGAATCGCGCACGATGAACTCGGCGAAGCGCGACGAGTTGTCGCGCAGCGCGGCGAGGCCGATGGCGATTGCCGCCAGGAACAGGACGAGGCTGGTTCCGATGAGCACCAGCAACTGGGTCTTTACTTTCAGTCGCGACAACATGGCAGCGCTCCCTCTCAGTCGTTGATGGACGATCTTGTTGTTCGGCCGGGGCACACCGCCCGACCACTTTCTTTGTAGGGCATTAACGGCATGCCTGCCACGGCTCATGGTCATGTATATTAGCAGCCGTTAATATTCTTCCGCGCCACCGATGGACAAGCCCTCCCGCCTCGCGCACTTCCCCGTCGCCTTCTTCGCCGTCATCATGGGTCTCGCCGGCCTGACCATCGCCTGGCGCAAGGCGGAGGTGGTCTTCAAGCCGGTGTTGTCCGTCAGTTGTCTGGTGCTGCCGTTCGCGATCGGCACCTTCATGCTCGTCGCCGCGGTCTATGCCCTCAAGCTGCTGCGCCACCCGCAGGAGGTGGCCCGGGAACTGCGCCATCCGGTGAAGCTCAATTTCTTCCCGGCGATGTCGATCGGCATGCTGCTGCTGGCGATACCGCTGCTCGACACCGACCCGGAGGCCGCCCGCGGGCTATGGACCGCCGGTGCAGCGCTGCATCTGGCCTTCACGCTCTACGTCATGAACGCCTGGATCCACCACACCCACTTCGAGATCGCGCACGTCAGCCCGGCCTGGTTCATTCCCGTGGTCGGCAACGTGCTGGTGCCGGTGGCCGGCGTGAAACTCGGCATGCCCGAGGTGTCGTGGTTCTTCTTCAGCATCGGGCTCGTCTTCTGGCCGGTGCTGTTCACCATCGTGATGTACCGGCTGTTCTTCCATGCGCCGCTGCCCGAGCGCCTGACGCCGACGCTGTTCATCCTCATCGCGCCGCCGGCGGTGGGCTTCATAGCCTACGTGAACCTCACCGGCGGCATCGATGCCTTCGCGCGGGTGCTCTATTACGTCGGCCTGCTGCTGACCCTGCTGATGGCGAGCAATGCGCTGCGCTTCCTGCGCGTGAAGTTCTTCCTCTCGGCGTGGGCCTATTCGTTCCCGCTGGCGGCGATCACCATCGCTTCGCTGATCATGGCCGAGCAGGTCGGCGGCGAGGCCTTCGAATGGCTGGCCATGGGCCTGCTGGCCCTGCTCACCACGGTCGTGGCGGCACTGTGCGCGCGCACCCTGCTCGCCGTCGCCCGGCGCGAAATCTGCGTCGAGGACTGAAGTCGCGGCCGGCGGCGTCTAAAATCGCCGGCTGATCCTCCTCTGTCCAACGCCATGATCGCCGGCATCAAGCAATTCTTCGACCGTTTCATCGATCCCGGTACCCACGCGGCCGGCCCCGCGAAGGAACACGCGCTGCAGGTCGCCACGGCGGCCCTGCTGCTGGAACTGACGCGCGCCGACGGCGACATCTCGGCGACGGAGCGCGACGCCGTCGCCGTCGCGCTGCGCAGCCACTTCGCCCTCGACGCCGCCGAGTACGACACCCTGCTGGCGCTGGCCACCGAGGAGACCCGGCAGGCCAACGATTACTACCAGTTCACCTCGCTGATCAACCGGCATTGCAGCCGCGAGGAAAAACTCGTCATCGTCGAAAACCTCTGGCGCGTCGCCATGGCCGACGCGCACCTCGATGCCCACGAGCTCCACCTGATGCGCAAACTTGCCGACCTGCTGTACATCGGCCACGCCGACAACGCTGCCGCCAAGCAGCGCGCGCGCGAGGCGGCGAACCTCCCCGCGGTGCAGCCCTCCAACACGTAGGCATCCCACGCTTCGCCGCTCATGCTGCGCATCGCCCTCGTCGCCCTGCTGCTCGTCACCGGCTGCGCCAGCCCGAATCCGTACTTCGACCGCAGCAAGGCGCATCACCGCCCGGACGGCTTCGTCAATAGCGACGGCAACGCCCTCGGCCGTTTCCCCTGGTACGAAATCCTCTGGCGCCGCATGCGCGGCGACTTCCGGCCCACTGCGGCGCCGGAGGGCGGCTATGCGGCCTTCGCGGCGCGCTGGACGGCGCCGGTGGACCACGCACTCATCGCGCAGCGCCACGACGCCCCGGTGCTCACCTGGCTCGGCCATGCCGGCATGCTGCTCCAGGTCGGCGGCCGCAACATCCTCATCGACCCGCAACTCGGCGAGTACGCCGGCCCGGCGTCCTGGCTCGGTTCGGCACGCCGCGTGCCGTCGCCGCTGGCCGTCGAGCAACTGCCGCCGATAGACCTCGTGCTGATTTCGCACAACCACTACGACCATCTCGACCGCGCCACCGTGACCCGGCTCGCCGCCTTGCACAAGCCGCGCTGGCTAGTGCCGCTGGGCCTCAAGGCCTGGTTCGACGACGAAGGCATCACCAACGTCGTGGAACTCGACTGGTGGGACGTCCGTGGCGACAACGGCGTCAGCGTGCGCCTGACGCCGGCGCAGCACTGGAGCAAGCGCACGCCCTTCGACACCAACGAGACGCTGTGGGGCGGCTTCGCCGTCGAATGGAAGCCGCCGGGCGCGGCGGCACCGTGGCGCTTCCTCTACACGGGGGACACCGGCTATTCGCAGGACTTCGTCGACATCCGGCGCCGCCTCGGGCCGGTCGACTTCCTCGCGGTACCGGTGGGCGCCTACCTGCCGCGCGACTTCATGCGCCCTCAGCACACGAATCCCGACGACGCCGTGCGCATCCTGCTCGACCTCGATGCGCGCCAGGCGCTTGGCGTGCACTGGGGCACGTTCGAGTTGACTCAGGAACCGTTCGACCAGCCGCCGCGCGACCTCGAAGCGGCCCTGCACGAGCGCGGCATCGCGGCCGGCCGCTTCCATCTCTTCAAGCACGGCGAGAGCCGCCGCATCAGCGCCTCCGCCACGCCATGAGCGCGTGGCCTGCGGCGACGCCGATCGCGTCGGCGAGCCAGTCTCCCCACTCGGCGAGGCGATAGCCGCTCAGCCACTGGAGCGCCTCGATGGCGGCGCCGAAGGCCAGCAATCCGGCGAACATCCCGCCGCGCCGCCGGCCATAGGCGAGAATGCCCAGCACCGCCAGCACGGCGAAACCGGCGAAGTGGTTGGCCTTGTCCCATCCCGTCGTCGGCGTCTCCACCTCCGCGGGCAGCAGCGAGAACACCAGCACCGCGGTCGCCGCGCTCCAGAACGCGGCCTTGCGGATCGCGTGCGCGTTCACTCGCGATGGATCAACTTGAGCACCAGCACCGAGCCGGCAAGCGCGAGGGTGATCACGTTGGCGACGATGATCGGCCAGGCGCCGAGCAGGATGCCGTAGGTCAGCCAGCAGACGACGCCGGCAGTGAACATGGTGTACATCGGCAGCGAAACCCCCGACAGGTCGCGCGTCTTCCACGACTGCGCCGCCTGTGGCAGGAAGGCGACGGTGGTGAGGACGGCGGCGGCGAAGCCGAAGAAGTCGTGCAGCGGCATGGAGAACCCTCGAGCGAGATCGGCGCCATCATACCGGGCGCCGCGCGTGCCTACAGTCCGCGGCTCCACGCCGGCCGCAGGGCGGCATCCTGCGGCCGCTCGATGGCCAGGCGCAGTTCGCCGAGCAGGCGCGCCTTGTCGGCGCCAAGCGTGCCCTTGAGGACCAGCCAGTTCGAGGCGTGGTCGCTGCGGAACACCGTGCGCCGCAGTTCGAGCGCAGAGACGAATCGCTCCATCTCCTCGAACAGTTGCCGCTGGCCGAGCGCTTCCCACCCGGGGAATCCGGTGCGCAGCCGCGCCTCGCCGTGCGGAAAGCTGACCACCAGCGTCGCCAGGTATTCGGGCTGCGTGGCGTTGATCAGGCGCGCCGAGTTGTCGGCGTGCGCCGCCGAAAACAGCGGGCCGCCGAGCCCATTGAGGATCATCACCGAGCGGCGGATGCCCGCGGCGCCGAGCTTGTCCAGCGCTTCGCGCGTGCTGTCGAAGGTCTCGCCCTTGTCGACGCGCGCCAGCACCTCGTCGTCGCCCGATTCGGCACCGACGTAGGCGAGCGAAAGCCCGGCGTCGGCCAGCGCACGCAGCTCGGACGCGGACTTCTTGCGCAGGTTGCGCGGCAGGCAGTAGCTGGACACGCGGCGCACGCCGGGCAGGTGGCGCCGTATCGCCTCGAGGGCCGACAGCAGGCGCCGCGTCGGCAGCATCAGCGCGTCGCCGTCGGCGAGGAAGACGCGCCGCACTTCGCTGCCGAAGCGTTCGCCGCAACGGCGGATGGTGTCGAGCACCTCGTCCTCGCCACGGGCGCGGAAGGCCTTCTGCGTGTACATCTCGCAGAACGTGCAGCGGTTCCACGAGCAGCCGTCCGTCAGCGGCAGGATCAGCGATTCAGCCTCGCTCGGCGGGCGGAACACCGGATCGACGTAGCGGACGGGAAACATCGGCTCAGGCGACGATGCTCGCCACCGCCTCGCCGGTCGCCCTGTCGATCAGGATCTGCAACTCGCAGTACTCGTTCTGGGGCTCGACCGGCGTCGGGTCGTCGGCGCAGTTGCAGCCGCCGACGATGCCCGCGAAGAAGACGCCGACGCGGACGCGGATGGCGCCGCCAGCCTCTTCCGACCCGAGCACCATCACCGAGACCTTGTCGTCGAGCGCAACGCTCGTCGCCGTGACGGCCTGTTGCAGCGGCAACTCGGCCGCCGCACATTCGAGCTCGCGCTTCAGCACGGCATCGAAGGCGGGCGTATTCCACGCGCGCAGCGAATCGGACAGGCGGATCATGTCCCGATGATAGCTGCTCAGAACAGCTCGATGTCGCCGCTGACCGGTTTCTCCGCGAGGCTCTCGCCGTAATGCATTTCGACGTCGGCGATCAGGTTGTTGTGCAGCGAGCGCAGGCGCTTGACCTTGGCGCGGCCGGAGGCGGGAAAGTAGATGACCTGGCGCGGAAAGATGTCGCCGAGGTCCTCGGCGACGACGGCGAGCCCCTCCGCCGCCAGGTAGTCGCGCACGAAGGCGATGTTGCGCAGTCCGACATCGGTCATCTTTTCGAGGATGCGCCCGCCGCCGAAGACCTTGACCTCGAGGTTCTCGCGCCGGCCGCCGTTCTTCATGATCTCGTTGATCAGGTGCTCCATGGCGTAGTTGCCGTAGCGCGTGGCGGCGCCGAGGCCGGCCGCCTTGTAGGCGCCCGGGTCGCCGCTGCCGGCGGGCAGCATGAAGTGGTTCATGCCGCCGATGCCCTTCTCGCTGTCGCGAATGCAGGCCGAGATGCAGGAGCCGAGTGTCGTGCTGATGCCTTCCTCGCCGCGCGTCACGTAGTACTCGCCGGGGAGGATGCGCGCGGCAAAGAAGCCGTGGCGCGCGTTCCACAGGCGCCGCACGTGTTCGAAGCCCGGCAGCGGCGGCGGCAGCGCCGCGCCCGGGCGCGGCAGGACGGCGCTCATGGCGCCTCCGTAAAGAGCTTCTGCAGGTCGTCGACGGCGGCGCGGGCCTCGGCGACGGCGGGCTCGATGCAGTCGTCCTCGAGCCCCGTGCGCTCCCAGGCCAACGGGTCGATCGGCGCCACGTCCGCCGGATCGAGCGTACCGATCTCCGCCATCTCCGCAAGGCTGTTGGCGATATGGACGATCGCGACCTCGCGCGGATGGAGCGTGGCGCCGGCGATGTCGTGGTGGAAGGCGATGCACTCCTCGAGCAGCGGCGGCAGGTTCCACTGCCGCGCCAGCGCACCGCCGACGGCGGCATGGTCGAAACCGAGCGCTTCGCGCTCGGCCGCGAACACCGGCAGTTCGTCGTCGTTGTCGATCACGCTGGACAGCGCCTGCCTGGCCTGCTCGGGGCAACGGTTGAAGATCACCAGCTCGCCGATGTCGTGCAGCAGCCCGGCCGTAAACACCGCATCCGGATCGCAGCGTCGCGCCTGCCTGGCGAGCAGGCGTGCGATCAGCGCGCACAGCAGACTGTGGCGCCAGAAGTTCTCCATGCTGACGAGCGTGTTCGGCAGGCCGGCGAAACTCTTCGCTACCGACATCGACAGCGCGAGGTTGCGCACTTGCGAGGTGCCGATCACCGACACCGCACGCGACACCGTGCCGACGGCCGACGGCAGGCGGTAGAGCACGCTGTTGGCGACCTTGAGCAGGCGCAGGGTGAAAGCGGGATCCTGGGCAATCGCCCGGGCGATCTCGTCGGAGCCCGCGTCGGGGTCGTCGAGCAGCCGGCTGATGCGCAGGTATACGTCGGGCAGCGTGACCAGCCCGCTGACGTTGGCGACGAGTTCGTTAGCGTTCATGGGCGTAAGCCGCGCATTACGCGGCGGGCATGGCGACGAGCCTGACGGCCGGATGGGACGTGGTTGTTTCGTGATTTCGCATGGAGCACCGGGCGGGTTCTGGGCCGGAGCGCCATCGTCTCCGACGGCGCTCCGTCAGGATACCGCAAAGCCCCCGCCCGCGGCGGGGGGACCCGCTATGCGCGGAAGCGGCTCACCGCGGCGTCAAGGCGGCGCGCGAGCGCCGCCAGCGCTTCGGCTCGCTGCGACGACTCTTGCGCCGCCGTGTGGCTCTGGCTAGAGACCTGCGCCACCTTCTCGACATTGCGAGCAATTTCCTGGCCGGCGAGGCTTTGCTCCTGAAGCCCACTGGTCATTTCGCCGACCGCAGTCTCCGCGTCGGCGGCTCTGCCGACGACGCGCTTGATGGTCGCACCGGCCCGGTTGGCAAGCTCGACGCCCTCCTCGACGCGACCGACGCCGGCATCCATGGCGACCACGGCCCGACGCGTCCCCTGCTGGATCTGCTCGATCATGGTGGAAATCTCGTCGGTCGAACGTGCCGTACGTTCGGCGAGCTTGCGCACCTCGTCGGCAACGACGGCGAAGCCGCTGCCGTGCTCCCCGGCACGCGCGGCCTCGATGGCGGCATTCAGGGCCAGCAGGTTGGTCTGGTCCGCGATTTCCTTGATGACGCCGACGATCTGCGAGATTTGTTCGGCGCTGGCGCCGAGCGCCTGAATGGTCTCCGACGAGGTGCGCACCGAGGACGCGATCTCGCGCATCTCGTCGCCCGCGCGCACGACGACGGATTCGCCCTCGCGAGAAAGTTGTCCCGAACTCACCGAGGCGTCTGCCGCCGTGCGCGCATGCGCCGAGAGGTTGTCGATGCTGACCGACAACTCCTCCATCGCTGCCGCCATGCTGGAGGCGGATTCCGAACTCTGCTCGGCGGCTCGCGCCGTCTGGCCGGCCGTCGCGGTCAGCGCGTTGCTGCTCTCGAGAATGCTGCCTGCGCCCGTGCGCACGTCGCGGACGATGGCCTGCAGCGTGTCCATCAAGGCGTTGAAGCCGGCCACGGTGCGGCCGATCTCGTTGTCGTGCGTGGCGGCGGCACGCAACGTCAGGTCGCCGGTCGACTCGATGGCGCGCGTGGTGCGCGCGAGTTCCTCGAGCGGGCGGCCGATCAGGCGCGCCAGGTAGAGGCTGACGGGCGTCAGGACGCCGATCGCCAGCGCCAGCGCCACGCCGATCTGCCAAAGGTTGGTTGCCAGCGTCGCCTCCGACTCGGCTTCGACCGCGGCGGAGCGTTCCTGGATCAGGTCCGAGAGCTGGGCCATCGGCCCTTCGAGGGCTTCGAACTCCTTCTCGAACGCGCCGAGGCGGTCGCGCGCGGCGGACGGATTCGCCGCCGCCGCCTCGACGATGTCGCGGGCACTCTGCGCATAGCCGGCGACCAGCGGCTGGATGCGCGCCACGAGGTCGCGTGCCGCCGGCGTCAGCGGCGACGCCGCGTTGTCGCGAATCCCCTTCTCGAGCCGTGCGATGTGCTCTTCGAGCCTCTCGCGCACCGCCCCGGCCTGCCCGCCGCGGCCTTCGGCGGCCAGCAGCAGGGCATTGAGCACGTCCGAGCGGATGCTGTCATGCATCATGTCGGCGTCCATCTGGCGCCGGATGGCGACGCCGACTTCGTTGGCTTGGCCAACGATGACGTCGAGGCGATTGACGTTGTAGAGACTGATGCCGCCGACCAGCGCCAGCATCGCTGCCGTCAGCGCGCCCGTCAGCAGCAGCCATTTGCGAATCGAGAGATTGTTCATGCGTTCCTCGGATCAGGGCCGGCGGCGTCCGCTGGCTCGCGATAGACAGCGGCGAAGCTAATGCGTTCGGCGGTCCCCGCGCTTGAGCGGCGTCAAACGCCGCATGGAAGATTGGGCGCCAAACCGGCTCTGTGTGCGGGGCACCGAAATTGCCCGACCAGCGGCCATGAGAAGCTTCGCCAGCTCGCTCGCCCACGCGCAGGAAGCCGTGCTCGACCTCGAGACCGGCGACGTCGAGTCGCTGGCTTTCGTGAGCGGGCTGGTCGCCCTGCGCACCATCATTCCGGAGGTGACGACCAAGGCGCTCGGCGTCAGCGTCACCGTGGAATCCGACGGCTCGCTGATCGTCGAGATCGAAGACCTCGACATCGACCCGACGACGCAGGCGATGCTGAACCTCGTCGCCTCGCACTACTTCCAGGCCAGACGCTGGAACCTGTTCGTCAGCGTGCACTGAGGCTGCCGTCGACCTGCTGCGCCCCGCAGTAGAAGCAGGTATCGGCCTCGAGGCCGAGCGTGCGCCGGCAGTTCAAGCAGCGCTTGCGCGGCTCGGGGATGGCGGGGCCGGTCGGGTCGCTGAAGGACCACGCGGCGGGCCGGAAGGCGAACCCCAGCAGCGCGAGCCAACCCAGCCCGGTCCAGCCGACCACGACGTTGAGCGCGACGATGGCCTTGCGGCCCGGGTGCTTCTGGTCCAGTGCGACCAGCGCCGGGGCGAAATACAGCAGCGCCGCCCCCCCCCAGAAGACCGCGTCCGCCGCCATCGCAACCAGCCCGCGGCTGCTCTCGGCGATCGTCGCGGCGACCATGACGCAAATCGCCAGCATCGCGACCGCCCCTGCGAGCACCATCCCGTCCTGCATCCATGGGCCATCCGTCCCTGCACGCTTTTGCGAATCGGTATCCATGGTCTCTCTCCGCCGGAAACGACCGCGACGAGGCAATTCGCGGACCCATCCTCGGGAGCGCTCCTTGCCCCCCGCCGCGGGAGACCGAACCCATGGACGCCGACCGCCCCCCGTCGCGCCTGCACCGCCTGCGCAGCGCCGCGAACGCGCTGATGGCGGCCGCTCTGACCACCGGGCTGCTGACGCTGGGCGCAGCGGCCGGCCCGATATACGTCGCCCGCCCGGGCCTGGTTCCCGGCGCGCTCGTCGGCGCGTTCCTCGCGGCCTTCAGTGCCGCTTTCCTGCTCTGGCAGGTCGAGGCGCGGCTGATCGCCGCGGTGGCCGCGGCCTCATGGGTCGTTTCGCTCTCCCTGCCGCTGATCAGCCTCGCGGCACTCGCCTGGCTGCCGGTGGCCGAACTCGACGCGGCGGTCCTCATGTCGCCGAATTCGGCGTTGCTTGGCCTGCTGTGCAGCCTGGCGCTGCCGGCGCTGCGCGGCAGGCGGACGGTCTGGCTCGGCCACGGACTGGCGATCGCGGCTGCGTGCTTCCTGCTGGTGTTCATCGCCGGCCATGCCTTCCGCGAGCCGCGCCTCTACGAGTTGAGTTCGCAACTCCGCATGAGCCCGGCTTCCGCGCTCGGCTTCGCGCTCTGCATCGGCGCGCTCCTGATGCACCGGCCCGACGCCGGGGCCGTGCGGCTATTCGTCAACCGCAGCGTCTCGGGGTCGATGCTGCGCCGGCAGACCCTGCCGATCGTGCTGGTGCCGCTGGCGGTCGCCTGGGCGATCAACGCCTCGGATGTCGCCTACACGCGCGGCATCGAACTCAGCCTGGCCCTCGTCGCCATCGGCACCATCTTTCCCCTGCTGGCGCTGCTGTCGGCGCACGCGGTGGCCATCGAGCGCCTGGAGGAGTCGCGCGCGCACCTGCAGGACACGCTGCTCGGCACCGAGCGCGACTTCCGCCTGCTGGTCGAGCGCATCGCCAACTACGCCTTCTTCATGATCGACCCGGCGGGACGCATCGCCTCGTGGAACGCCGGCGGCGAGCGCATGCACGGCTTCAGCGCCGAGGAAGTCCTCGGCCGCGACTACGGCGAACTGTTCTCGGTCGAGGACCGCGAGGCTGACATTCCGCGGCGCATGCTCGTTTCGGCGCGCGAGTCCGGCCAGGCGAACTACACCGGTTGGCTGACCCGCAAGGACGGCAGGCGCTTGCTGGCGGCCTGCTCCGTCACCGCGGTGTACGACGCGAAGGGAACCCTGCGCGGCTATTCGAAGGTGACGCAGGACATCACGGAACAGAAGCTTGCACAGGCCGAGCGCGAGGAACTGCTGTTGCGCGTCCAGACGCTGATCGACACCGCCAGCGAAGCGATCATCGTCACCGACGCCAAGGGCGTCATCGAGAGCTTCAACCCGGCCGCCGAGCGCATCTTCGGCTACGCCTCCCTCGAGGCGCTGGGACGCGAGCTCGCCATGTTGTCGCCGCACCAGGAGGAAGGCGCTGCGGACTGCCCGCTCGCCGGAAAGGCCGGGCAGCAACTGAAGCTCGACGGCCGCCACAAGAGCGGCCGCGTGTTTCCCCTCGAAATCACGGTCAGCGAGATGCGCATCCGGGGCCAGACCAAATACGCCGTGATGGCGCGCGACATTACCGAGCGCAAGCAGTCAGAGGACGCCCTGCGCGAGAGCGAGGAGCGTCTGCAACTGGCGCTGGAGGGCGGCGAACTCGGCGTCTGGGACATCGACCTCAAGAGCGGCGAGTTCACGGCCAGCCCCCTGCTGTGGCGCATGCTCGGCTTCGAACGCGACGAAACCACCGGCCCCTTCACCATCGGCCTCGGGCTGGTGCATCCCGAAGACGAGGCGCGCATCGCCGCGGCCTTCGATGATTTCATCACTGGCACGGTGGCCCAGTTCGCTGAGGAATTCCGCCTGCGCACCAAGACCGGCGACTGGATGTGGGTGCTCTCCCGCGCGCGCGTCGTGCGCCGCGAGGCCGATGGACGACCGCTGCTCGTCTCGGGCGTGCAGCTCGACATTTCCGACCGCAAGCGCGCCGAGGAAACGGCGCGCATCGTCTCGATGCACGATCCGCTCACCGGCCTGCCGAACCGCGCGCTGATCTACGAATTCGGCGAGCACATGCTGTCGGCGGCGCGGCGCGCCCACCACAACCTGGCCGTGCTGTTCATCGACCTCGACCGCTTCAAGCAGGTCAACGACATCTACGGGCACCAGACGGGGGACGACCTGCTGCGTGAGGTGGCGCGCCGCATCCTCACCTGCGTGCGCGGCGAAGACCTGGCGGGACGCCTGGCCGGCGACGAGTTCGTCGCCGTGCTTTCGCCGGTACGCCTGGAGCAGGACGTCACGCACGCCGCCGACAAGATCCTGCAGGCTGTCGGCACCCCCTACCGCTTCGGCGACGTGGAGCTGACGGTCTCGCCGTCGATCGGCATCGCGCTCTATCCGGAGGACGCCGGGGACGTCGACACGCTGATCCAGCACGCCGACGCTGCGATGTACATCGCCAAGGAGCGCGGCCGCAACAACTACCAGTTCTACACGCCCGAGATCAGCCAACGCGCACGCAAGGCCCTGCTCGTCGAGCGGCAATTGCGCGACGGCGTCGACCACGCTGAATTCCATCTCTACTACCAGCCGATCGTGAACGCGGCGGGCGGCCGGGTCAGCGGCACCGAGGCGCTGCTGCGCTGGCAGCACGAAGGCATCGAAGTACCGGCCAACCAGTTCCTCGCCACGGCCGAGGCGGCCGGCCTGATGGGCACGCTGGGCGACTGGTGCTTCGCCGAGGCCTGCCGGCAGCAGGCGTTCTGGCGCAGCAAGGGCTTGCCGCTGCGCATCGCCGTCAACATCTCGCCGACGCAGTTCCGTCAATACAACTTCGTCGAGCGCGTTCGGCGCACCATCGCCGAGACCGGCGCCGACCCCGCCTGTCTGGAACTCGAGCTGACCGAAGCCGCCCTCGACGGCAACGTGGCCGCAGCGGCCCAGACGCTGCGCCGGCTCAGGGACATCGGCCTGGCGATCTGCCTCGACGAATTCGGCACCGGCCAGATGAGCCTCGGCGACCTGGCGCAACTGCCGCTCGACAAGCTCAAGGTGGACCGCTCGTTCATCGCCGGACTCGAGCGCGACCCGCGCGCCATGGCCGTGACCTCGGCCGCCATCGCCGTCGGCAAGACGCTGGGCATCAGGGTCGCCGTTGGCGGCATCGAGTCGCCGCGCGCCTCCGACGCCATGACCGAGCGCGCCGCCGACCTGCTGCAGGGCAACTCGATCGCCGAGCCGATGCCGGCCGACGTGTTCCTGCAGTGGCTCGAGGCACGCGAACCACGGCCGCCACCGCTCCACTGACTTACCCGGAACGCGCCTTGCCGGAAACGCGGTCGTGCGCAAAGGGGGAAGCGGAATGTTTCCGACGGCCAAGCATGTCAGCGATGCCGAACTGGACCGAGGCCTCGGCTACCTCGTGCGCGACGGCGCGTGGGCGCAGGCGTCGGGCTCGCTGACGGGCGGCGTGCTGCTGGTCGGCTTCGGCCTCGCGCTCGGCGCCTCGAACTTCGTCATCGGCCTGCTGGCCGCCGTGCCGTTTCTTGCCCAGCTCGCGCAGGTCCCGACCATCCTGCTCGTCGAACGCCTGCGCGCACGGCGCCGCATCACCGTCTTCAGCCTGGGCGTTGCGCGCTTCCTGCTGCTGCCGATGGCGCTGTTGCCTTTCCTCGGTTCGGCGCCGGCGGCACAGGCCCTGCTGATCGTCGGCGTCGGCGTCGCCGCGCTGCTGAATTCGATGTCCGCCTGCGCATGGAACTCGTGGATCCACGACCTCGTTCCCGAGCGCATGCTCGGCAGCTTCTTCGCGCGACGCATGTTCTACGCCACCGGTTTCACGGTGTTCATCGGCATCGGCGCAGGGGTCTTCATCGACTGGTGGGGACGCCTCCGGCCGGAGGCGCCGGCGCAGGCCTACTCGATGCTGTTCGTGCTCGGCGCGCTGGCCGGCGCCATGAGCATTCTCTACCTGGCGCGCGTTCCCGAGCCGCAAATGGTGCCGCCCGAGCGCAAGATCCACCTCGGCCGCATGCTCGCCGAGCCGTTTCGCGACCACAACTTCAGGCGACTGATCTGGTTCCTGGCCTCCTGGCAGTTCGCCACCAACCTCGCGGCGCCCTTCTTCACGGTCTACCTGGTCTCCCAGCTCGGCTACGACATGACCGTGGTGACGATCCTGATGGTCGTCAGCCAGCTGGCGAACGTACTGGTGCTGCGCAAGTGGGGCCAGCTCACCGACCGCTTCAGCAACAAGGCCGTGCTGCGCGTCTGCGGGCCGCTGTTCCTCGGCTGCATCTTCGCCTGGACGCTGGTGGCGTTGCCGGAGCGGCACGCGTACACGCTGGCGCTGCTGACGGTACTCCACGTCGCCATGGGCGTTGCGGCCGCCGGCGTCACGCTGGCCTCGGGCAACATGGGCCTCAAGCTGGCGCCGCGCGGCCGCGGCACGGCCTACCTTGCCGCCGGCAGCATCGTCAATTCCGTCGCGGCCGGCATCGCGCCGATCATCGGCGGCCTGTTCGCCGACGACTTCGCCGCGCGAGAGCTCTCGCTGGTCCTGCGCTGGACCAGCGGGCCCGAGGCGACCGAGTTCGTGACCCTGCGGCTGCGCCACTGGGACTTCTTCTTCCTGCTGGCGGCCGTGCTCGGCCTCTATGCGCTGCACCGGCTCAGCGTCGTCGAGGAGCAGGGGCACGGCGAGGACCGCGTGATGATGGCCGAGGTCATTGCGGAAACCCGGCGCGCCGTCGCCAGCCTGTCGTCGGTTGCCGGCCTGAGGCTGATGACGGCCTTCCCGTTCGGCCGCGTCGTGCAGGCGGCCCGCGTCAAGCGGGCACGACCGCGTGCCTGAACATGGCCGACGCCGCCGGACGCGGGCGGGAACGCCCGTTGCCCGCAGGGCCGTGGTCCGACCGTGGAGACGCCCATGTCGCTGGATAGATACGCCGCCTGCATCGAGGCCTGCTACCGCTGCGCCAAGGCGTGCGACCACTGCGCGACTGCCTGCCTGCAGGAATCCGACCCCAAGGCGCTCGCCGACTGCATCGCCCTCGACATCGACTGCGCCGACGTCTGCCGGCTCGGCGCCGCGGCCATGGCGCGCGGCAGCGAGTACGTGCAGGCGATCTGCGAGCTCTGCGCGGGGCTTTGCGACGCCTGCGGCCGCGAATGCGCACGCCACGATCACGAGCACTGCCGCCTGTGCGCGCTCGCCTGCGTGCGCTGCGCAGAGGAGTGCCGCCGCGTGTGACGACCATCTACTCCGAGCGCGTTACCGGCGTCCATCACTGGAATGAAGCGCTGTTCAGCTTCACGACGACGCGCGATCCCGGGCTGCGTTTCGAGAACGGCCAGTTCGTGATGATCGGCCTCGAGGTGGACGGCAGGCCGCTGATGCGCGCCTACAGCATCGCCAGCGCCAACTACGAGGAACGGCTCGAATTCCTCAGCATCAAGGTGGCGGACGGTCCGCTGACGTCGCGCCTGCGCCACCTGAAGCCGGGCGACCCGCTGCTGGTCAGCCGCAAGCCGGTCGGCACGCTGGTGCTGCACGACCTGCTGCCGGGCGAGCACCTCTACCTGCTGTGTACGGGGACGGGGCTGGCGCCGTTCATGAGCCTGATCAAGGACCCCCACGCCTATGAACGCTTTGCCAAGGTGATCCTGGTGCACGGCGTGCGCAACGTCGACGATCTCGCCTATCGCGACTTCATCACGCGCGAACTGCCGGCGAACGAGTATTTCGGCGACCTGGTACGCGAGAGGCTGATCTACTACCCGACGGTGACGCGCGAGCCCTTCGTGCATCAGGGGCGGATAACGGACTTGATCCCAAGCGGCCGATTGTTCGCCGACATCGGCCTGCCGCCGCTCGATCGCGGGCGCGACCGGGCGATGATCTGCGGCAGCCCGGCGATGCTGCGCGATTGCAGCGCGCTGCTCGACGCGCACGGCTTCCACGCCTCGCCGCACATCGGTGTGCCTGGCGACTATGTCATCGAGCGCGCCTTCGTCGAGAAGTAGGACCGGCCCGGGCCGGCCCGTGGCGTCGTCGAGCCAAGTCCCTTATAATTCGCGGGTCGCGTACCAGTCGCGACGCACCGACATCAGACTCCGACCTGCCATGTCCGACACCGCCTACTGCTATCACTGCGGCACGCACCACCCCAAGGATGAAATGCGTCAAATAGAAACCAAGGGGGGGAAGCGCTGGCGCTGCATCAAGAGCATTGCCGCCACCAAGCAGGGCCGCGCCGAGCGCGAAGCCTTCGGCCGCCAGACGACGGCCATCAACAAGGCCGAAGCCCAGAACCGCAAGGCCCGCATCGCCGCGCTCAACGTCGAGCGCTAGGCCGTCGGCACCAGCCGCTAGAACAGGCTGGCGACCACGAAGCGGTCGCGCGCGGCGAGCTTGTCCAGGCCGCGGCTGACCTCGAGCGAAGCGCCCCACTTCATGATGTGGGCGAGAAAGGTGGTCAACGCCTGCGACAGTGCGTAGCCCGTTTCGCGCCACTCGGCGCGAAACTCTCCGAAGGAAAGCGTGCGCGCCTTGAGCTTGCCGCTCTTCATGGGCACCAGCGTCACCTTGACGCCGTCGTTGCGAATGACGATGGCGGTATTGCGGCTGCTGTCGATGACGACCATATCTCCCCTTGTCCGCGACTGATCGATACGACGGTTATCGGTCACCGGGCAAAAAACTTGAACATCATGGTTCCGGTCCCACCGGGTACAATCGCGGCCGGCCGGGAGAATCAGCCCCGAACCGCTTTTTCGTTGGCCTTATGGAATACCCGGGGGCGCACGCGCACCTCCCCTCTTATGAACACGACCCTCAAGAACATCTGGCACCACGCCTGGTCCGCCGTCCTCGTCGAGATGAACGATCAGGAGATCGGCTGGCTGCTCTGGAGCCGCCATCACATGTCGCTGCTCGACAGGCGCCGCACGACGATGATCGTTTCGCGGGTGCGCTTGATCGCCGGTCTGTTCGCCCTGCTGACGCCGCTGTGGATCATCGTCGACGTCACCGCTTTCCCTCGCGAGGTCTGGGTCCCGCTGGTCGTCGCGCGTGTCGCGGCGACGCTGGCCTTCTTCCTCGTCCTGCTGGTCGCCCAGCGCATGAGCTCGATGAAGGACGCCTACTGGGCGCTCGGTCTGCTGATGGCGGTGCCGACCTCGTTCTTCATGTTCAGCTACCAGCACATGGCGCAGTTCGAACTACACGGCCTCCAGGCCGCGTTCTCGACCGGCTACGCCTTCCTGCCGTTCGTGATGCTGGCCGGCCTGTCGATCTTTCCCCTGACGCTGATCGAGGCAGTGTGCTTCATCTCGCCGTTGCTGACGATGCAGCTCGTGTCGAGCTACCTGCGCCTGCCGGTGCTCGACTGGCCGACTTTCGCCGCCTCCTTCTGGCTGATGATGCTGATCGCCGGCGTATCGACGCTGGCGGGTCTGTCGCAGCTTGCCTTCATCATCGTGCTGGTGCGCGAGGCGATCCGCGACGGCATGACCGGCTGCTTCTCGCGCCAGAGCGGCGAGGAACTTATGGAGCTGCAATTCCTCCTCTCTGCGCGCAGCGGCAATCCGCTGACCGCCGTCTTCCTCGACCTCGACCACTTCAAGCAGGTCAACGACAAGTTCGGACACGATGCCGGCGACAAGGTGCTGACTAACGCCGCCGAGGCCATCAAGAGCCACCTGCGGATGGGCGACATGCTGACGCGCTGGGGCGGCGAGGAGTTCGTGCTGATCATGCCGAACACGACGGCGCCGCTCGCCTGCCGCGCCATCCAGCGCGTGCGTGCCGGCGGCTTCGGCCTGCGCCCCGACGGCACGCCGGTGACGGCCAGTATCGGCATCGCCGAGCGCGTGAAGGACGGCACCACCGACTGGCGCCAGTTGGTCGAGACCGCCGACCAGCGCATGTACGCCGCCAAGCAAGGCGGCCGCGATCGGGTTGTGGGCTGCGACGGGTAGTTTCGCACACGCCTGAAGCGCGAGACCCGTATTGAGGCGGTGGGCGCTCGCGCCGCCGGGGAGCTCTGCTGCGCTTCGTGTCACCCGAATCGGGCGCAGCCCGATCCGGGTGACACGAAGGGAGGCGGATACCCGCCATCCTTGGCGCACAAGCGCCGACAATCAGCCGCGGCTCTGAATTTCCTCGATGTACCCGAGCATCCCCGTCTTGATGCTGGCAGCGTTGCCCTCGTCGGTGTCGATGTGCATCGCCAACCGATAATTCGGATTCACCCGCACCACGACGTCGCCGTAGATCAGCTCGCGCTCGCCTTCGACGCGCACGCGCACGACGTACTTGTCGCGCAGCCGGAAGCGCATGGCGTCGTCGGGCGACATGTGGATGTGGCGCTGGGCGCAGATGACCCCGCGATCGAGCGTCGAGGTGCCATGCGGCCCTTCCAGCACCACGCCCGGCGTGTTGGCGAGGTCGCCGGACTCGCGGATCGGCGGCTGGATGCCGACCTTGAACTGCTCGGTCATGGCGATCTCGACCTGGGTTTCCTTGCGCGTCGGGCCGAGCACGCGCACGTTCGATATCTTGCCCTTCGGCCCGATCAGGTTGACCTTCTCGGCGCAGGCGAACTGGCCTGGCTGCGACAGCTCATGCTCGGGCGTGAGCTGGTGGCCGGGGCCGAACAGCTTCTCGACGTCGGCCTGTGCCAGATGCACGTGGTGGGCCGAGACCTCGATCGGGATCGGCGCCTTTTCCTGGTCCTTGATGGCCAGGGTGATCTTGTTGCGCTCGATGGCGCGCAGCGCCTCCCAGGCCAGCAGGCGCTCGTCGTTGTTGGCGACGACGACGATCTTGACGGGCGAATCGTCTGACGAGATCACGGCATGCGAACGCAGGGCGCCGAGGTCGCGGTTCTTCTCCTCGTCGAGCTTGATGCCCATGTAGGCGAGGCCCTGGCAGGCGAGGCTGCGCACCAGCGAACTGGTTTCGCCGATGTCCCCGGTGAACGCGAGCACGTCGACGCCGCCCATGGCCGCGACGTAGGCCCCGATGTTCTTGCGGATCTGGTAGCAGAAGGCCTTGTGCGCGAGCAGCGCGCGATGGTGGCCCTCCTCGGCCGCCGCCTCGATCTCGTGAATGTCGTTCGAGATTCCCGAGATGCCCTTGAGGCCGCTCTCGCTGTTGATGAGCTGCGAGAGCGCCGCCGGGCCGAGCTTGTAGTGCTCCATCAGGTGGATCATCACGGCCGGGTCGAGGCTGCCGGCGCGGCTCGGCATGATCAGGCCGTCGGACGGCGTCATGCCCATCGTCGTGTCGACCGAGCGGCCATGGTCGATGGCGCAGATCGAGGCGCCGATGCCGAGGTGGCAGGAAATGATCTCGAGCTCGCCGAGCGGACGCTTGAGCATCTCGGCCGCCTTCAGCGAAACGAAGCGGTGCGACGTGCCGTGGAAGCCGTAGCGGCGGATGCCCTCCTTCTTGTACCAGTCGTAGGGCAGGCCGTAGAGGTAGGCGTAGGTCGGCAGCGTCTGGTGGAAGGCGGTGTCGAAGACCGCGACGTGCGGCACGTCGGGGAAGAACTTCATCGCCTCGCGGATGCCCTGCAGGTTGTGCGGGTTGTGCAGCGGCGCAAACGCGGACAGGGCCTCGATGTCGGCCAGCACCTGCGGCGTCACCAGCGCGGCGCTGGAGAACTTCGAGCCGCCATGCACGACGCGGTGGCCGACGGCGATGACGTCGAAGGGCGTGAACAGGTACTTGTCCTCGAGCAGCTGCATCGACTCGAACAGCACGCGGAAGAACTCGGGGAATTCGAACGCCGGCCGCTCGCGCCGTGTGGTCGTGCCGCCGGCCGTGACGGTGACGTGTGCCGCCGCGGATTCGGCGCAGTCGATGATGCCGTGAACGTCGCGCGATTCGTCGTGGGTGTCGTAGACGCCGAAGTGGATCTGGCTGAGGCCGACGTTGAGCGCCAGGATCTTGCCGTGCACGTCCGTGCGCAAGCTCAGCGCGTAGGGGTCGTTGGCCTGTGCGATCGCGCGTGCGTGGAGCTGGGCGCTGGTGATGTCGACGGCCTGCGCCCGCGCGCGGTCGGCGAGCAGCTTCGACAGGTAGAGGATCGCCTTGGGCTGCACAAGGACGAAGCGGCTGACGACCTCCTGCGGGATCATCAGCACGAAGCAGCGGTTGCCGGCGATCACGTCCGCCACCGTGCGGTCGCCGGTCAGCAGCGACATCTCGCCGAAGACATCGCCGGCCTTCAGGCGATTGAGCACGACGCGATGGCCGACGTTGTCTGCCACCGATATCTCGGCATGGCCGCTGACCAGCACGCCGATGAAGCGGCCTTCTTCGCCGCACTCGATGATCGCCTCGTTGCCCTCGAAGGTGCGGACCGAGGATTGGTCGGCGATTTCGGTGACGACGGCCGGGTCGAAGCCGTCGAACAGGGGCACGCCCTCTTTCAGGAAGTGGATCAATTCTTCCCGGGTCTTGCCTTCGATCATGGTTGCGCTATCTCCGTTGGCGGCCGTCGTGGCCGCGGGCTCGCCGCCAGTATACTGCTGCAGTGCACAAATCTCCTGTGCCCGGCCGGAAAAGCAGCGTTGACCGGATGGCCGTCGCTACAGTTCGATCTCGAGGCCTTCGCGGGCGAGCAGCACCTCGGGCTCCCCTTCGCCGCAAGGATTGCGGTCGAGCGCTTCCTGGAACACGCGCTCCAGGTCGTCGTCGAAGCGCGTCGGCTCGTGGTGGGTACAGACGATGCGCTTGACGCCGGCACGCCTGCCGAGCTGGATGGAACTGTCGAAGGTGCCGTGGCCCCAGCCCTTTTTCGCCGGGTACTCGCCGACGGTGTAAGAAGAGTCGGCGACGAGAACATCGACGCCACGGATGAAATCGACGAAGGCCGACTCCTTTTCGTCGATGATGCGCTGGTACTCGGCGTACTCGGCGTCGGCGGGGTCGTAGATGTTCTGCCAGGGCTCGTGGTCGCCGGTGAAGAACATCGACTTGCCGTTGCAGTCAACACGGTAGCCGAGGTTGATCACCGGGTGGTTGAGCATCACGCTCGTCACGGTGGCGTCACCGACCTCGACGGGCTCGCCGACCGTCAGCGTCTCGTACTCGATGCGCGCCTTCATCTCGGCCTCGCGCACCGGAAAGTAACTGTACTGGAGTTGCACTTCCATCACCTGCTCGATGCCCGAGCCCGAGACGATGTCGTAGGCGCCGTGGATGCGCACGGCGTTGCCCGGGATGAACAGCGGGATGAAGAAGGGCAGGCCCTGGATGTGGTCCCAGTGCGTGTGGGTGATGAAGACGTGGGCCGTCAGCGGCATCTCCTTGAACAGCGTCTGCGCCAGCTGGAAGATGCCGGTGCCGCCGTCGAGGATGATCAGTTCGTTGGCATCGCTGCGCACCTCGATGCAGGTCGTGTTGCCGCCGTAGCGCACGGTGCGCGGTCCCGGCGACGCGATCGAACCGCGCACGCCCCAGAAGCGGACTTTCATTTCCCGGTATCGACCTGGGCGAACATCTCGGCGTCGGAGACGATCTTCTCGAGGTCGCCGAGCGACGCGATGACGTCGTCGAAGGAATCGCCGAAGCGCTCGGGCGCCGTCATCGGCTCGCTGTCGCGCCAGACGTTGCCGGCGTCGCCGAAGTTCAGCTTGCGGCAGATCTGGTCCGCCATGCGCACGCAATCGAGCATTGCAGTGCGCTCGACAGCCGGATTGTGATGGTCGCGGATGCAGTCGACCAGTTCTGCCGGAAACTGCCATTTGGTCGCCAGCATCGCACCGACGACGGCATGATCCGCGCCGATGATCTCGAGCTCGGCCTCGTGCAGCGGGATCGCCCGCTCGCGCGACATCGCCAGCGCCTCGTGGAAGTCCACCGACATGAACTGTGCGAACACCGCCTTGCCGAAGTCGTGCAGCAGGCCGGCGATGTAGGCGTCGGCCGGATCGCCCTGGCCACGGGCGTAGGTGACGAACAGCTGGCGCGCCACCGTTGCGGTGGTCAGCGAATGCAGCAGATAGCGCTGGATGTCGAAGCCCGAGGTGTTGAAGCGCGGCAGCATGCCGACGGCGGCGATCGACAGTGCGAGATTCTTGATCGTGTTGAGGCCGAGATACACGACCGACTGGTTCACCGAGGTGATCTTGCTCGGCATGCTGTAGTAGGCCGAGTTGATGACGCGCAGGATCTTCATCGTCATCACGGGATCCTTTTCGATCACCGCGACGAGGTTCTTCGGCAGGCAGTTGATGTCGCGCGTCAGGTCGAGGACCTTCTGGACGCTCTGCGGGAACGCCGGCATGCGCTCGACGGCAGAGCCGAGCTTGCGCTGTGTTTCGGGAGTGAGGTTGGCCACTGCGATCCGCGACTTGGGTTTTCGCGGATTATACAGGCCAACTAGTCGCCGCTGACCCGTTCGTAGTAGCGCGCACGGTAGAGCAGCCGACGGCATTCCGGGGTCTCCGTGAAGCCGCTGCGATCATGGAGAACGTTGTTGCAGACGAGGCCCATGCCCGGTTCGAGGCGCCCCTTGAGCGTCCAAGGCGTCGGCGTCTCGAGCAGACGGGCGAGCGCCGCTGCGGCGGCCGCCGTGGCGGCATCGCCCTTCCAGGCGATGCTCACGGTGCGCGCCGTGTAGCGCATGTGCAGGAAGCCTTGCGCATCCACCGAGAACACGGGGCCCGGCTGGGCCGGCCGCGCCACGCCGCCTTCGTCCATGCGCGGCGGGATCGTCATGGCGTCGGGCGCGGAAAGCGCGCGAATGTGGTCCGGATTCTCGTCGCGCAGCAGCAGGTAGGCGATCTCGTGGTCGAGCAGCTGGTTGGTGCCGCCGGTGGCGGCGCTTTGCACGCAATGCAGCAGCAGGCCACGCACGGTGCGCTCCGGCGCGTTGTAGTAGCCGTCGGTGTGCCAGCGGATCGGCTTGTCGGTGTAGGGAATGAACTCCTTGCGCTCGCCGCGCTCCTCGGCGCCGCGCACAGAGATCGGCGAGATGGCGTCGGCGTCGGTCAGCCAATGGCTGTCGAGCGTCAGCAGGCCGAGCTGGGCGCCGAGCCGGCGCGGGATCTCCTTGTCGGGATCGGTGCCGGTGCGGCTGGCGTAGACAGCCATGTTCGCCGTCGCGTTGAGATCCAGGATACGCGCCCGCTCGGCGGGCTTGAGGGCGCGCGGATCGTCGATCTCGACGAGGATGTCGGCAAGGCGGCGCGGTGCGGTGGCGAGCTTCTTGTCTCGCCAGGCCGCATAAGCGGCGACATCGCCGAGATCGAAGGGGCCGCTCATTCGCCGGCGTTCGCCGCAAACAGGCCGGCGATGGTCTTCTCGAGCGCCTTGAGCGCTTCGGGCGACTCGATGTCCATCGCCTGGTCGATCACCCACAGGCGATCCTTCTCCGGCAGCACCTCCTGCAGGCAGGAGGCGAAGTAGCGGCGGAAGCCGAAGTCCGGACCGTCGTCGTCATAGCCGAATTCGCCGTAATCGGCGCTGCGGCGGTTGAAGCGCGCGATGAACTCGCGCTCGCACTCGCCCGGCTCCGCGGCGCCGAGCAGCATGCCGCGGTTGTTCTCGACGAAGCGCGCCATGGTCGTTACCAGCGCCGTCGTGAATTCGACGCGCGCCTCCGGCTCCAGCTCACGGTGTGCGATGCGGTCGGCGGCGACGGCGAGATAGACGAGGAACTCGGAAACGAATTCGTAGTAAGGCCGCCCAATGTCGATGTCGTACTGGGCCCGACGCATGCGGTCGATCGACTCGACCGCCAGCTTCCAGCTCGGCACCGCCACGGCGCCCGCCAGCTCCGCCGGCGTGCGCTTGCGCTTGTCGTGGAACTTGTTGCGAATGCGGATACCGGCCATGTTTCGATTACCGAGCGAAGCGAGCAAACATCAGCCCCCCGCCCCGGGGCGGGGGTCGGGGGTCGGGGCATTATGCCCTTGCCGCAAAGGCAAGGGAGGCTACTCAGTAGCCTCCCTTACCCTTCGGCTGGGGGAGCCCCGCAACCTTGCAGCCCTGCTTGGCGGCACCGCCGTCCGGGAACAGCTCGAACAGCAGCGCGCTGTCGGCCTCGGGCATGTCGCCGTCTTCCTGAAGGCCCTTGATCAGGTTGCGCAGGTTGGGCGTGTGCCCCTCTTCCTTGTACTGCGAGCGCAGGTAGTTGATGACCTTGCGGTGCTGATCGGTGATCGGCAGACCGCAGGCGTCGGCGATCACCTGGATCGCCTCGTCGCTGTAGTCGGGCTCCAGCAGATAACCGTAGTCGTCGACTTCCTTCTCTTCACCGTTGATGACGTATCCCATGGGGTTTCCTCCTTTTCGTTACGTGGGTCACTTCTTCTTCAGATAAAACTCGCGGGCATTGCGTGCCATCGGCAGCGACGCCAGCATCTCGATGCCGGTCGCGTCGCTCCATGACTGCACGTCGTCGACGGCGCCGGGGCAGTCGCTGACGAGCTGCAGCACCTCGCCGGCCTTCATGCCGTCGAGCAGTTTCTTCGCCTGCACGATCGGACCCGGGCAGCTGACGCCGCGCATGTCGAGCGTGACATGGGCGACCGGCGTCGATGTTGCGCCGCCGGCCTTCTTCAGCGCATAGGCCGTCTTGCCGTCGGCCTGCTTGTCGGCCGCGATCAGTTCGTTGCCGGTGAACTTGCACCAGGCAAAGAGGTCGTCGTGCGAACCAGGGCAATCGGAAACCAGCAGCAGGACCTGACCGGGCTGCAGGTCGTCGATGATCTTCTTGGCACCGAGCAGCGGCGCCGGGCAAGGCATGCCGGACAGGTCGATGGTGACGGCGGCTTTTTCGGACATTTGAGTCTCCTGTTTCGTTTATCGTCGTTTATTGTTCGCCGACCGAGGCCACTGCCTTGTGCGGAATGAAGACGCCGCAGCAGCGCTTGCGTTCGTTGCCGAGTCCCGCGTGCTGCAAGCGTATCGACTCGGCGGCATTCAATCCATGCAGCATCAGGCTGAAACCACGCAGATCGGAGGCGCCGACGCGCATGCGCTGCGGCCTTCCGGCGACCATCTCGCCGCCGACCTGCGCCGCATCGAGCAGGCGCCGGCATTCATCCAGGAAGGCAACCTCGTCGGCCAGGCCGACCTCGACGAAGTGCGAATACAGCACCTTCGACTGCCCCAGTTCACGCCGCGTCGCCGCGCCGACGCGCACCCGACCGCCGAGATCGAACTCGGTGCCCGAGAGTGCCATGGTGCGCTCGACGGCATCGGCGGCGACGCGCAGCACCAGGCGCGAGCGCCGCGACAGGTACAGTTCGCCGCTGCCGGGGCTGGTGCCGACGAGCGGATGCACGGCCGCATCCGTCTCGTCCTCGAACCACGGCAACGCCCGGCGCACCGACTGCCAGAGCAGGTCGGCGTAGTCCTCGGCGACCGCGCGTCCCTCGAGGACGAAGACCAGGTCGACGGCGCTCACGCCTTGTCCTGCGCCCAGTCCTGCATCAGCTTGCCCCAGTGGGCCGCGGTGGCCGGATCGATGTCGAAGATCGTGAAGCGGCGCGCCTCGCGAATGCGCAGCCTCAGCATCGGCATGCCGCCGGCCTCGAACTCGACCTGCTGGAGTTCGACCTCCTGGTTGCCTATCGGCACGCGAAACTTGTCGAGGCTGGTGATCTGGTCCACGTCATTCCCCTTGTTGCCCCGGAATATGGCACCCTGCACGGCCCCGGGGCCATTCCCGGATGGGCGTGGGGCGACATACTCCTTTCGGGTAGGTAAGGCTAGCCCATCCGGGGACCCCCGGATACCTGCCGGAAGTATGGTTTGTGCACTGCACTCTTTCTTACCATCGTCCCACCTGAAATTCCGATGACTGCGCCGCCGGCGCACTCTGTCACCCAACAGCCAACAAGAGGAGACACCATGGCCAAGCCACTCCACCCCACCCCTTTGCTGGATGAACTCGAAACCGGTCCCTGGCCGAGTTTCGTCACCGGCCTGAAGCGCCTCGCCAAGGACAAGGACTACGTCGTCGACGTCCTCGGTCACCTCGAGCATTCCTACAAGACCCGCAAGGGTTATTGGAAGGGCGGCACGGTCGGCGTCATCGGCTACGGCGGCGGCGTCATCCCGCGCTTCACCGAAATCAAGAACGACAAGGGCGAGGCCGTCTTCAAGGACGCCGCCGAGTTCCACACCATCCGCATCATGCCGCCGGCCGGTTGGCACTACGATACCGGCACGCTGCGCAAGTTCTGCGACGTCTGGGAAAAGTACGGCTCGGGCCTGATCGCCCTGCACGGCCAGACCGGCGACATCATGCTCCAGGGCTGCACGACGGAAAACGTGCAACCGGCCTGGGACGAGATCAACCAGATGGGCTTCGACATGGGCGGCGCCGGCCCGGCCGTCCGCACCGGCATGTCCTGCATCGGCGCCGCGCGCTGCGAGCAGTCGTGCTACGACGAAGCCAAGGCCCACAACGGCATGATCAACCGCTTCCTCGACGACATCCACCGTCCGGCCCTGCCCTACAAGTTCAAGTTCAAGTTCTCGGGCTGCCCGAACGACTGCATGAACTCGATCCAGCGTTCAGACATGGCCGTCATCGGCACCTGGCGCGACAACATGCGTGCCGACGAGAAGATGGCCAAGGCCTGGTTCGCCAAGCACGGCCTCAACGAACTGATCAACGACGTCATCGGCATGTGCCCGACGCGCGCCATCCAGCTCAAGGACACGAAGGACGTCTCCAAGGCCGCCGAGATCACCGCCGTCGCCGTCAATGACAGCCAGTCCCTTGAGATCAACAACAAGGACTGCGTGCGCTGCATGCACTGCCTGAACGTGATGACCGGCGCGCTCTCCAAGGGCAAGGACACCGGCGCGACGATCCTGATCGGCGGCAAGAGCCACCTCAAGATCGGCGCCACGATGGGCACCGTCGCCGTCCCGTTCTACAGCCTGAAGAACGACGAAGACTACGAGAACCTGGTCGAACTGGCCCAGACGATCATCGACTTCTTCGCCGAAAACGCCCTCGAGCACGAGCGCACCGGCGAAATGATCGAGCGTATCGGCCTGGTCAACTTCCTTGAGGGCATCGGCCTCGAGCCCGACGCCAACATGGTCAACAACCCGCGCATGAACCCCTACGTGCGTACCGACGGCTGGGACGACGAAGTTGCCCGCGTCAAGGCCAAGAAGGCCGCCGCCTAAGAACAGCGAACACGGAGACTATTGAAAATGGCTCAACCTCAAATGCGCAAACCCGTCGAGGGCTTCCTCGACAACAAGAAGTACCTGCACCCGAAGTTCGCCGCCAACTACGGCAACTGGAAGTACCACGACCGTCCGCGTCCCGGCGTCCTGCACCACGTCTCGAACACCGGTGACGAGGTCTGGTCCGTGCGCGCCGGCACCCAGCGCCAGATGGACCACTACACGATCCGCAAGCTGTGCGACATCGTCGACAACTTCGGCGAAGGCTTCTGCCGCTTCACCATCCGCTCCAACATCGAGATCCCGGTTTCCACCGAGGCCAAGGTCGCCCCGCTGGTCGCCGAACTCGAGAAGAACGGCTTCCCCGTCGGCGGTACCGGCAACTCGGTCTCGATGGTCGCCCACACCCAGGGCTGGCTGCACTGCGACATCCCCGGCACCGACGCCTCGGGCGTGGTCAAGGCGATGATGGACGAGCTCTACGACGAGTTCAAGAACGAGCAGATGCCGAACCGCGTGCGCCTGTCCACCTCCTGCTGCGAGATCAACTGCGGCGGCCAGGCCGACATCGCCGTCATCATCCAGCACACCAAGCCGCCGAAGATCAACCACGACCTCGTCGCCAACGTCTGCGAGCGCCCGGCTGTCGTCGCGCGCTGCCCGGTCGCGGCCATCCGCCCTGCCATGGTCAATGGCAAGCCGTCGCTGGAGATCGACGAGAAGAAGTGCATCTGCTGCGGCGCCTGCTACCCCCCCTGCCCGCCCATGCAGATCAACGATCCCGAGCACTCCAAGCTCGCGATCTGGGTCGGCGGCAAGAACTCCAACGCCCGCTCGAAGCCCACCTTCCACAAGCTTGTCGCCGCCGGCCTGCCGAACAACGCGCCGCGCTGGCCCGAGGTCAATGCGATCGTCAAGAACATCCTGATGACGTACAAGGCCGATGCCCGTCCGTGGGAGCGCATGGCCGACTGGATCGACCGCATCGGCTGGCCCCGTTTCTTCGAGAAGACCGGTCTGCCCTTCACCAAGTACATGATCGACGACTGGCGCGGCGGCCGTTACAACCTCAACGCCTCGGCCCACGTCCGTTTCTAAGGATCACGCGACAATGAAGCTTTCGGTTCTCATCAACGAAGGGCCTTACACGCACCAGGCCTCGGACAGCGCCTTCCAGTTCACCAAGGCGGCGCTGGACAAGGGTCACGAGATCTTCCGCGTGTTCTTCTACCATGACGGGGTCAACAACGCGACGCGCCTCACGACGCCGCCGCAGGACGACCGCAACATCGTCAATCGCTGGTCGAAGCTGGCCGAAGAGCACAAGCTCGACCTCGTCGTCTGCGTCGCCGCGGCCCAGCGCCGCGGCATCGTGGACGACGGCGAAGCCAAGCGCAACGGCAAGGACGCCACCAACCTGGCGCCCGGCTTCCGCATCTCGGGCCTCGGCCAGTTGATCGAGGCCGGCATCCAGTCCGACCGTCTGGTCACGTTCGGCGACTAAGGGAGACGACACCATGACCACCAAGAAATTCATGTTCGTCAACCGCAAGGCGCCCTACGGCACGGTGTATGCGCTGGAATCGCTCGAAGTCGTGCTGATCGCCGCCGCCTTCGAGCAGGACGTGTCGCTGGCCTTCATGGACGACGGCGTCTACCAGCTCAAGAAGGGCCACAACACCAAGGGCATCGAGATGAAGGGCTTCGAGAAGACCTACGGCGCCCTCGAGGACTACGACGTCACCAAGCTCTACGTCGACCAGGAATCGCTGGCCGCACGCGGCCTCAGCGCCGACGACCTGTGCGTGCCGGTCGAAGTCATGCCGCGCGCCGCCCTCGGCAAGATGATGGAAGAGCAGGACACGGTCCTGTCGTTCTAAGGGAAAAAGAGATGCTGCATATCGTCAACAAGTCCCCCCTCGACCGGCCGTCGCTCGACGCCGTCCTGCAAACCGGCGAAGCCGGCGCCATCCTCCTGATCGAAGACGGCGTCTACGCCGCCACCAAGGGCAGCGCCGGCGAAGCCAAACTCAAGAACGCCGCCGGCAAGTTCAAGCTTTACGCCCTGGCGCCCGACCTTGAGGCCCGCGGGGTCGCGGACCGCGTCATGGACGGCGTCACCGCCGTCGATTACGCCGGCTTCGTCGACCTCGTCGCCGAGAACAAGACCTGTCAGTCGTGGCTGTAACTTAACGAATCATTTTTTCAAGGAGCACGAAATGCCCGAAATCACCGTTGCCGGCAAGAACTACGAAACCGACGAGGAAGGCTACCTGGTCAACCTCGCCGACTGGAATGAAGACGTCGGCGCCTACCTGGCCCAGACCGAAAACGTCACCATGACCGACCAGCACTGGGAAGTCGTGAACTTCCTGCGCGACTACTACAACGAGTTCCAGATCGCCCCGGCCGTCCGCGTCCTGACCAAGGCCATCGGCAAGAAGCTCGGCCCGGAAAAGGGCAACAGCCAGTACCTGTACGAGCTGTTCCCCTACGGCCCGGCCAAGCAGGCTTGCAAGATCGCCGGTCTGCCCAAGCCCACCGGCTGCGTCTAATCGCTCTGTCGTGTGCCCGGCCGCCCGCGCGGCCGGGTTCCGCAACGCTGACTGATCACTAGCCCGAGCCCATGAGCCTCTTCTTCGCGATCCTGTTCTACGCCGCTACCACCCTGTTCGTCGGCGGGCTGGCGTACAAGATCTACGACTTCGCCCGCACGCCGTCGCCGCTGAAGATTCCGACGACCCCGGCGCCGACGTCGACGCCTGGCGTCGCCTTCCGCATGTTCCGCGAAGTCGTCTTCTTCGAGAGCCTGTTCAAGGGCAACCTGTGGATCTGGGCGCTCGGAGCGGCCTTCCATTTCGGCCTCGCCCTGGTGCTGATGCGCCATCTGCGCTACTTCACCGAACCGGTCTGGACCTGGGTCGCGCTGATCCAGCCCTTCGGCCTCTACGCCGGCTTCATGATGGCCGCCGGACTGGCCGGCCTCTGGGCCCGCCGCTTTTTGGTCGAGCGCATCCGCTACATCTCCACCCCGTCCGATCACCTGATGCTCGCCCTGCTGCTGCTCATAGCGTTGTCGGGCCTGGGCATGAAGTTCCTGATGCACACCGACATCGTCGCCGTGAAGGCCTACTTCCTCGGCCTCATGATGTTCGACATCCAGCCGCTGCCGGCGCATCCGGGTCTCTACATCCACTTGGTCAGCGTCGCACTGCTGATGATCGTCTTCCCGTTCAGCAAGCTGCTGCACGCGCCAGGCATCTTCTTCAGCCCGACGCGCACTCAGGCCGACAACCCGCGCGAGCTGCGCCATGTGGCGCCCTGGGCCGCGCAGATGGAGAGCAAGTAATCATGGCCGGCCCCGAGATCAAAGCCCCCGCTTTCCGCGAATTTCCGACCGTCCCGGCCGTCCAGCCGGGCTCGATGGCCGAGTTGAAGCCTTTCGTCGCCAACGACAAGATCCAGGAAGCCATCGGCTTCCCCGGCAAGCTGGCAGACGACTGGCAGCAGACCCACGACGCCGTCATCGGCAAGATGGGCGAACTGCTCGGCAAGTACCGCTCGCTGAAGGTGTTCATGGACGCCTGCGTGCATTGCGGCTCCTGCACCGACAAGTGCCACTACTTCATCGGCACCAACGACCCGAAGAACATGCCGGTCGCGCGCCAGGATCTGATGCGCAGCGTCTATCGCCGCTATTTCACGCCCGCCGGCAAGGCCTTTCCGTCGCTGGTCGGCGCGCGCGACCTGACGCGCGAAGTGCTCGACGAGTGGTACACGTATTACTGGCAGTGCTCGGAGTGCCGCCGCTGCTCCGTGTTCTGCCCCTACGGCATCGACACCGCCGAGATCACGATGGCTGGCCGCGAGATCCTCGACTCGGTCGGCTACGGCCAGAAGTACTCCAACGAGATCATCGGCAAGGTCCACAAGATCGGCAACAACCTCGGCCTGCCTGGCCCGGCGCTCGAGAACACGCTCGAAGGCCTCGAGGAAGACGTCAAGGAAGACACCGGCGTCGACGTCAAGTACCCGATGGACGTGCAGGGCGCCGAAGTGCTGCTGGTCACGCCGTCGGCCGACTTCTTCGCCGAGCCGCACATCGAGAGCCTGATCGGCTACGGCAAGGTCTTCCACGCCGCCGGCATCTCCTGGACGCTGTCGTCGAAGGCCTCTGAGGCCGGCAACTTCGGCATGTTCATCGGCAACTACGACCAGTTGAAGAAGATCGCCATGCGCGTGCGCGAAGCCGCGCTGGAGCTTGGCGTCAAGCGCATCGTCGTCGGCGAGTGCGGCCACGCCTGGCGCGTCGCCTACTCTTTCTGGAACACGCTGACCGGCATCGGCGCCGGCGCGAACGACCCCTTCGCCATCGAACTGCAGAAGCAGCTCGACCCGAACTACAAGCAGCCGGCGCACATCTGCGAAGTGACCTGGGACCTGATCCAGGCCGGACGCCTCAAGTTCGACAAGTCCGCCAACGACCACCGCATCATCACCTTCCACGACTCCTGCAACGTCGCGCGCGGTTCGCGCATGGGCGACTACGCGGGCGGGCAGTTCGACATCCCGCGCAACATCATCAAGGCGGTCGCCAACAAGTACGTCGAGATGGCGGTCGGCACGACGCACGAGAAGACGTTCTGCTGCGGCGGCGGCGGCGGCCTGCTGACCGACGACCTGATGGACCTGCGCGTCAAGGGCGCCCTGCCGCGCATGGAAGCGCTGAAGCAGGTCGTGGATGCGAACGGCGTGAACTTCATGGCGACGATCTGCGCCATCTGCAAGGCTCAGTTCAGCAAGGTTCTGCCCTATTACGGATACAAGATGGGCCTCGTCGGCGGCGTGCACCAGCTGGTCAGCACGGCGATCCAACTCGGCAACGAACAGTAAAACACGACACTCGGAGACAAAGCGATGTCAGCGACCACCGAAACCCAACAGGAAAACACCAAGCTGTCCTTCCGCCGTTACAAGGACGGCGAGCCGCAGCGCTTCAAGCGCCTGCAGGACAACATCTTCCAGGCCAGCTGGAGCCACAAGTGCCCGACGTACATCCAGTCGACGCCGCCCTGCCAGGGTTCGTGCCCGGCCGGCGAGGACATCCGCTCCTACCTGCAGATCGTGCGCGGCATCGAGAAGCCGCCGGTCGGCAAGGACGGCAAGCCCGTCATGTCGGCGATGGAATACGCCTGGCGCCGCCTGACCGAAGCCAACCCCTTCCCCGCCGTCATGGGCCGCGTCTGCCCGGCGCCGTGCGAGACCGGTTGCAACCGCAATGAAGTCGAAGACCACGTCGGCATCAACTCCGTCGAGCACTACCTCGGCGAGTATGCGATCAAGAACAACCTGAAGTTCGTCGCCCCCGAGAACAAGACGGGCAAGAAAGTCGCCGTCATCGGCGGCGGCCCGGCCGGCCTCTCCTGCGCCTACCAACTGGCACTCAAGGGCCACGACGTCACCATCTTCGACGAGCATGAATTCCTCGGCGGCATGATGCGCTACGGCATCCCGGGCTTCCGCACGCCGCGCGACGTCCTCGATGCCGAAATCCAGCGCATCCTCGACCTCGGCGTCAAGACCAAGCTCAAGACCCGCATCGGCACCGACATCACGATGGAGCAGATCCGCAAGGACTTCGACGCCGTGTTCCTCGGCCTCG
>Ga0209066_10000507_pt1 | contig 56767 bp, 36 predicted proteins | sample All_14_2_FD_187198 | JGI IMG/M metagenome (GOLD analysis project Ga0209066, IMG submission 187198) | Freshwater microbial communities in response to fracking from Pennsylvania, USA - Allegheny Zone_MetaG_DW_15 (SPAdes) (version 2) ...
CTGTTTTTGAACAGCGCTGTGCCGGAGCCTCCGGACCGGATCACCGGAAGGTTTAGCGTGCGGTCGGAGAGGGTCAGCGCTGGTGCGTTCGACAAAACCAAGGAGCTGCCGAAATAGGGTGCCCCGACAATCGGCATGTCGGTTCCCTGAATGGAAACCATGTCGCGCGTCGCCGTTGCGCCATCGAGAATGATTTTTGCGGAGCCGAAACGCCCTGAGGCGGATGGCCAGTATTGCGCATTGTCCTTAAAAACGACCGTCTCGGCCTCCGTCCAACTGGAGGCATTCATGTGGACACGGAAACGCAGGCTGCCTGCAACGGTCAAGGTGACGCCCGGCTCGGCAGTCATTACTCCTGAAAGGCAGACCATCGAATTGTTGACCGGGTTCAATGCGGTCCACGTCTGGCTGGTCGTCACATGGATGCGAATGCCGGTATTGAGTTCGCCCCCCGTGCTTTGTTCGAGCCCACCCTCGCCGATGTTCATCTGCCCGCTGCCGCCAATGCTGTGATAGATAGCGCCATTAAAATGATCACAGAGTTTGTAGACATTCACCGTGTTCGTCAGCGTCACAATGGTTGTCGATGCGCTGCGCCCAAGATGATTCGAGAGAATCGCAATGGAACCGTCCAACCAACTGACAGGCGTTCCGGACTCATTCAGCCATACATTGGCGGCCATCCAGTCTTCGCCGACATTGCCATTGAAACGCAGAACGGTCTGAGCGTGCAAAGACATGACGCAGAACAAGGAAGAAAGACTGAGTAAAATCTTAACCCTTCGCATGAAGACACCCCTAATTGTTGAATGATGTACTTTCAAAATAGCCCATCCTCTGGCCTCTGGTCAACCGCCTAATCGTTTGGACTATCCCCTCTTTCTCGGCTTGAGCCGTACAGAGGCCGTCCGGGTGGTTCTGTGGGGTTGAACATGCGGACGGGGGCGGCTCAACCTGCCTTAACGGGCAAGGAGCCGCGCGATACCGTCGGTAAGCGCACGGTAGGCGACGACAAGAACGCCGAAGAGCCGCTTGAAGATGCGGGTGGGGTTACGCGCGGGGATGGCTCGTGTCGGACGGGGTCGCCGGGCCATGAGGCGTCGGGAAAACCGGAGGCGAGAACGACGGCCATGATGGCCTTCAGGCGGGTGTGGTCGAGCACCCGGTTGTCCGCAAGACATACGCTCTGCTTGGGAAACCGGGTCGCTCTTCAGCCGTCATGGCTCCTTCGATCTGTTTTGCCGAGCGTGTCTACCGAAGATCAGTTCACAAGTTGAACGCGATAGAACATGTTGGACGCGTTCGTGCCAAGAGGCCCGTAGAGCGGCAGCGAGGCGCCGGTCCCGAAAACCGCATTCGTGAAACCTTTCCACTCGGGGGGTTGCAGGCTGGCAGTGCGCTGGACTTGGTAATAGTGCTGAACAACTGAGGGAAAGGCCAACTGGAAGGTCTGGTCGGCGCTGACCACATCGAACGCCGTGATGCGCAGGGCGCTGGCCGGGTCAGTCGGGTTGGTTCCTGCCAGATACTCGTTACGGTTGCTCACGCCGTCGAGATCATAATCCAGACCCGGTGCCGCGTTAGGCGAGTTGGCGTTCAAAAAATAGGTGATTTGCCAAGAGTCGGGCAACCCGTCGGAATTCGTGTCAGCCGGCGCGCCGCTTTGAATGACGGTTACGGTCTTGTTGGCGATCAACAGGTAACCCGTGCGCGAAGCGCTGTTTGTGTTGCGCTCCACCACGTACTGGACCTCGCCGTTGCCCGGGCCGCCGACAGAGAGGAGGCTGAGCCAGAAGGTCTGGCTGGTGGCTCTCCACGGGCACGCGGGCCCTGTGCTCACCTGGACGGTGCCCACATGGCTCAGCTCGCTGAAGAACACTTGGTTCGTGCTGAGCGTGTAGGCGCAGGGGCCGCTATCGGTGACCGTGACCGTTACCGTGGCGAGGGCCGACTCGCGGACCCCGCTGTCGGAACAGAAAGTGAAGGTCTCGGAGCCGACAAAACCGGTGGCTGGATAATAGGTGGCCGTGGTGCCGCTGAGCCCCACCATGCCAGTTGCCGGCTGCGAGACAATGCGCAACTGAGAGGTGCTGGCTGTCAGCGCGATCACGACCGGAGTGTTGACGCTGGTGGATGCCGTGCGGCTGCTTGCGGTCGGGGCGGCAGGCGGGGCTTGGCCGGTTTCGTTCGGGCCGTTGTGGCACTCGTAGCAACTGATGCGTCGTCCGCGCCAGAAACTCTGACCTGCGAGCGTCTGCGACTTGAACGAGCGGGAGAGGACGGTGCCGAGGTAGGTCGTGCCGTGGCAGGCTTGGCAGTTGACCTCGGTCTTACCCGGATTCTTGTGGCCTTCGACCCAGCCCAAGCTGTGCATGCCATGCGGCCCGCCCGTGGTCGTGCTGGGGGTTGAGCCATGGCAGGCCGAGCATTCCGACATCTGACCTTCGTGCCCTTGGCGCTGTATGCTGGCCACATTGTCGTTGGTGAAGGCCGACGGGAATTCGGCGTGAGTGGAACCGTGGCAGGCCGAGCAGTAGAGGCCGCCGTGACCCTTTGAGAAGCGGAAAAGCGAGTGCCCGACACCCGGCGTGTCGGGGTTGGTGGCGAAGCGGTTATTGACGGCCACGCGCAGCTCATTGTCGCTGATGCGGGCGTTGTCATAACGGATCTGCCCGTTGTTACTGACCGCATCGCCGGTGTGGCAGGCTTGGCAGTTGGGCTCGTCCAGCCAGCCGGTCCGATTGGTTGAGGCGACGGCCGCCATGGGTCCATGGCAATCCTGACACTGTATGGCCAGTTGGCCGTCGGAGCCCACGGCGCGGCCCATGGCCCCACGCAGACAGCGGGTTTCCGCGCCCGGATGGCAACTGTAGCAGGCCGTGCGGTTCAACACGGTCCCGAGCGGTTGTCCGCTGACGGGGTCGCTGACCCCGGCGTGCAGTCCGTGCACGGCTTCGGTGAGAGGCGGCACTCCGGCCTGGCCTGAACCGGGAACAGCCTCCGAAAGGTGGCAGAGAGCGCAGAGCACGGGGCGCCCGCTTTTGACGACAGAGGCGTAGAGGCCCTGCGTATTATAGCCGGCGGAGGCCAAGATGTTGGAGTAAGCGGCGGGCGCAGTCTGGAACCGGATCTGGTCGTGAAGGCGCAGGATGTTGAAACGGTAGTCCTTCGCCGGGATGGGGTTCCATTCCCAATCCGGTTGGGGACGGGCGGCGACACCCGCTCCGGAGGCGTGGCAGAGACGACAGTTGATCTCGAGCGAGACGGGCAACACGATATCGGTCGAAGCGCTGGCGAATCCGCCGCCGCTGACCGCGACGCGCATCAGCGGGTAGGGGTTGAACTGCAGGTTGTCGTCATAAGGGGTGATGGGTATGCCCCAGGCGACAAACCAGGCGGGCGTAGCTTCATAATTCATAGCCTTGGGCGTGTTCGCGGGGCCTGGCATCCATGCGGCGGGCGAGGCGCCCGGCAACACCAAGCCTTCGTCTGGCACAAGAGGGGCGCCCAGCATCGGGAAAACATAGTCCCAGAAATTACACTTGCCGATCGAGGTCGCGTTGATGGAATTGTCGGAGTCCGCAATGGCCCGGTAATCCACCTGCACACCGCCGCCGCCCGCAACGAGCCGGGCGGTGCCATTGGTGCCGACCACGACTTGGGCGATTATCGTGTTATAGGGGGGAAGGATCGCCAAGACAGAGAAATCGTCGTCCATGCAGTGCATGCCAAGATTATTCCACGACAATACTTGGGATGTCGTCTGTGCTGACAAGGTCCCGGCAAACATAACTCCGAGAGCGACCCCGATTGCTGCTGAAACCGGAAGTGTCTTGTTCATAATGAGACCTTTCATGTTGCCTGGAGCGTGGACCTTTAACTCGATATAAGACAATAAACCTCTCCCGATGTCTGCCCGATCAATTCTTTATTCTGAATGATTGAGCGCCCGGCCGCCATGGGGAATATCCCTACTCAAAAGCCCCCCCCCTATTCTGCGATCACTATGGCATTAACAGGGCATTGCTCCTTGACATCACGGCAATCCGCCCTGGATCGCGCAGAGAAAGGATGGTCTCCAACGGTGGCTGTTTCGCCATTCAGCAAGAACACTTCGGGGCATACCTCGGCACACAGGCCACACCCCATGCAGAGATTGTCGTCGATACTCGCTGTCATTGTTCTCTCCTCTGTTGTCAGTCACCCTCGTCTAAATAAACCCGAATTCAACCATGCCCAGAATATATCCCGGCTGTATTTTGTTACCATAGGGAATATTCCTACTCGGCCGTGACCCTGTAAAACGCGCGTTCAAGGTTCGGAACGGAATCGGTGTAAACATTCAATGGCGGTGTGGCGAGCACGTTGCTGGCGATACAGGCGCCGGGGGACAAGGACAAGTCAGCCGCGCGGTACACCGAATACGTGCGGTTGGTCCAACTGTTCCACGTCACCATGCGCTCGGAGGGCGTGGCGCGAAAACGCAAAGAAAGCGGCACGCGGATCATGGCGTGCGGATCGCCGAAAAGAGTCAGGCCGAAGAGGCACCACCGGTAAGGCATGCTGGCGCCGTAGGTTTCGACACTGCCGAGAAGATCTTGCTTTGCCAATTCGTGCGCCACGCCGATCTCGTTTTCGTGCGCGGTCAGCAGGCGGGCGAAAAAGCGTTTCTGAAATTCCCCGCTGTAACGGCTCTCGTCGGGGACGTCGTACCAGCCTTCGCGCGAGTTCGCCAGCACGGCAAAGGCACCACTCGCCTGTTTCTTGACGAATTCCTCGGCGATGCAGTCGGACCCCGGGCCGTTGTCGAACGCACCCGCATGGCAGCCTGTACTGTAGAGAAGAAAAGGCGTCGAATTCGTCAGCTGGGTGAGGTCCGTGCGGGACAGCCGCATCAGCGTGTAGAAGTCCGTGTGACCGGCATGCGCCACGAGAAGAGGGGCGCGGTTCAGCGCTTCCAGCGCATCCGCCGTGCCCCATACGGACGATGTGAGCGGGCGGTCGTCGAGCCACGCGACGGGGCAGAGGCTGTCGTTAAAGGCCGGCAAAAGCGGATCGAGGGCGTTTCCGCCCTGCGCTTCGGCGTTATCCGGGTCAAAGAGGTATTCCCCGGCCAAACAGGCTTTGAAGCGTCCAGCGGGAGCCTGTTCGAGGGCAAGGCAACGCATGACGAAGTTCGTCACCTCGGCGGCGGTGTCCACGGGTGCGCGACCGACGCAGACTTCGGCCAGCAGATCCACGTCGCCGCCGGATTCGCCGTCGCTGGGCTCAGCCCACCACTCGTTGCCGTTATGGTTCCACGAGCCGTCGAGACACGCGAAGTAGAGGTCCGAAGGCATTCCCGTGTAGACGGTGCCGGAACACGTCGCGTAAACGCCACGATAGGGCACGGTGCTCATGTCGCCGCCCAGCAGGACATAGCCGACGCCCCATGTGGTGTAGGCATATCGGATATAGTTGCGCAAGCGTTCGGCCGGATCCACGCCAGCGAAATTGCCCATGATCGACTCCATGGTTTCGGTGTGGACGGTCAGCCCTGCGGCAATCTTCTGGTCGATCAGCGGCTGGAACGCGGGCAGGAGTGTGGCGCGCGTGACCAGCAAGTAGTGGGCAGAGGTGCCCAGAGCGGTTTCCTGCGCGGCCGAGGAGTATTCGGAGAGGGCCTCGGGGTTATCCGCCACGGCTGACACGCGCCGCCGCTCGTCGGGCCGGCGGGAGGGAGGGATGCGGTCTGAGAAAACTCCGGATGTTTGTGCCGGCTGGGAGGACAGGGCGACCTCCACCGCCACAGCGGACGAGAACGTCAGTGTCCGGGTATCCGAGAAGTAGGCGACCGGGAAGACCCGGATGACCGCGAGGCCGTATCCGGCCATACGCTGGACGGAGACGAGTTCGGCTAACGCGTGAGGATACGGGGAAGAAAGCGGTTGAACCGGCGAAGGGAGGGTCTGTACGGCGGTGGAAGAGAGCGCGACCGGCTCTCTGCCGAGCTCGAGTTGCCGGACGCCGGCGAAAATGGTTGCCGGCGAGATGGCGCGCGCGACCACGCCGGTCGCCGTGGTGCCCGGCGGGAGCAACAGCTTTAGCATCCGGAACGGCAGGACAGGAAGGCCCGCCTGCCGCCACAGGGAACACCCGGGAACGGTCACGCGCGTGACACCCGCCGCATCAACCGTGACTGAGGGAGACTCGAAGACACAGGTGGCCTTTGTCGGGGGCATCACAGTTGAATACGCTCCCGACGCCGGAAATACAAAAGCCACAGTCGCCACGTATAACGCGGCGACTGCCATTAGCATGTTCCTGCTTGAGAAGTTGAGGTCCCCTTTCCTTCTTCTATTGAACGGTAAGACCTTCCGCCTTGAAATCGCCTATGGTGACGGTCACCCGGCTGCCTGTTTTGACAACCATACCGTTGTTGGCAAACAACATGAAGTAAGAGCGCCCTGTTTCAAGCCGGGTTGACGTTTGCCGCATGGATCCAGTCTTTGGAAAACTGGGAACCCGCAGGACAACGCCGGTGGCGAGGTCAGTCATCAGGGGCTTAATCTCACGGTTCCCTAACAGAGCGGCTTTCTTGGGGTCTAGCACGCGGTAACGGAAGTCCACCATGCGTCCATGGGCCGACATGTGCAAACTTGCGACCTCGATGCCCCACGTCTCGCGCAACCTGTGGCGCGTTGAGCGGTCCGCTACGGGCCTCTGCCCCCCCACCCTATCGGTCGTCGCACAGCCGGCCGCAAATAAAAGGAGCCCTGCCGCGGCGCAGACGAGTCGTAAACCCGCTACGCCGCATAACAGCCCCGTCTTCTTTGGAATAACTCTGTTCATGGCGTCAAGATTCTGATCCGGTAAAACCGGTTGGGCACCACAGGGCTCGGGTCTGTCAGCCACATGACATTCGCGAAGCCAGGGATATTCGTCTGCACCGGCACCCACGCGCCGGCCATCAGGTTGGTCGTTCTTTCCAAAGTGTACAGCCTGCCTGCGGCCGTGTCACCAAACGTAACGACGCTTCCGGCCATCGGGTCGGGCGGGGAGAGCGCAGTGATGTGCAGGTACGACAGCGGGTCGTTGGGGTTGGTTCCGGCGATCGACTCGTTGAGGTTGTTCGCGCCATCATGATCCGGATCGTCATAGGGCCCCACGGTGTTGAGCGGATAGACCGGTCCCGGGCCGAAGTACAACACAATCCATTCGGGTGCGAGACTTGTCGGAAAGCCGGGGGTCGCAACATCCAAGTGGGTGAGCATGCCGCCGATGTCCATCGAGGTCGAGTTGACAAGGCCAAGCCGGCGGTCATAGAGCGCGAAGGTCTGAGGCCCGTCGGACGGGGAGACCGTGAAGAGCGCGTCCATGGTTTTGAGCGGAGGCAAGAGCGCCGAGTAGGTTTCGCGCGGATAGGGCAGAAGATTGCCGTCCTCGGAGACCAATGAAAAGTAACCGTTGTTCAGGCACGGAATGTGATAATCCAAGCCGGCATTGATGAGTCTCAGGACAATTCGGTCACCCGGTCTTCCGGCGAATACCGGCAACAGGCCGTTGGTATACGCGACGCTATTGATGAGGAAGTATTGCGGCTTATACTTTAACGTGCTGGTCACCGTCTTGCCAGGTCCGTAGTCGTTCGCGGCCACAGCATCGTGCAAGTTGGGGTCGATCTCACTGAACAGCAGCGTCATTTCGCGTTCGAACCGCACGCCGGGGTAGGCCTCGCCGAACCCCGCGAGCCGCGTCACAGCGCCGTAAAGGCCCATCTGGACCTGCTGGGCGGGATGAGAGCCGCTGTGGTAGAGATAAGTCCCCGGCTGAAGGCTCGGCCAGGTGTAATCTGCCGTGCCGCCCGGAGGCGCCTCGTGGGTGAAAGAGCGCACCCGCCCGTCCAGGTTACGCTCAGGGTTTCCCTGGACCGCGTACTGGCCGGGGATCACGACCGACACCGGCTCAGTCAGGGTGTTCTTGAGGTGGATCACGAGACTTTGGGCGTCCGGGCCCAGCGTGATGGCAGGCCCCGGAACAGTGATCGCGCCGTCCTGCACAGAGGGGCCGGAGTCTTTGGCGAAACCCCACATCACGACCGGCCGTCCGTCGGCCATGGTCAGCGTCGTGGTGCCCGCACGCAGGTAGAGCTCCACTTGGGCACTAAACCCCATGCCGGCTGTCAGCAGCAGACAGGTGCCGAGCGCGAGGCACCAAAAGGTTTCTGTGGTCGTTGTCTGTTTCATAGTCGTTTCCTTTTCTGAAATGGCCTTTACCGGGTCAGGGCGCACGCACACTCATCGACATGTTGGTGCTCGGGTAGGGATTGATCATGGCCATCGTCAACATGCCGCCGGGAAAGAGGTCGTTGTTCACGATCTCCTTTTCGTTGTGGGAGTGCCACATGTAGGCGAAGCCGTTCATGGGGTTGAACCCGCCCTGGCCGGGGGGCAGCGAGCCCGCGTTCCCAAGGAAGGGGCTGCCGCTGAAGTGCTGGCCGAATGTCAGGCGCTCGTTGATCGGCAACGTGACGGGAAACGGCTTGCCGTGATCGGGGGCATACTCAAACGGCTCCAGCGGGTCTTCCGGCTTATGGCCGTAGATGTCCCAGCCCAGTTTGGCTCCGGTCCAGGAGAAAATGGCGTCCACCGTTTCGCCCGGCACCGAGGGGATCGTGAAGACCGACTCGCCCAAGTCAGGTCCTGCGGCCGGGGAACTGGCAAGCATCCGTCCGTTGTGGGCGATGATGGTGCTGTTGTTGCCGTGGTGGTGCAACGGATGAGGGTCGCTCCCGCCGCCGATGACGCGCAACAGGACGCGCTCGCCAGGATGGAACATGGGCATGCAGTCGTACGGTTGCGACGGCAACCACGGGACATTGGCATCCACCATGGTGTCAGGCCCCGTGCGGCCGTTCATGAACCAGTAGACCGGCCACCGCTTCGTCGTGTCCACCTCGGACAGGCGGCCCTGTTCCACAAGAGAATGGATTTTGTCGTCCATTTCGGTCAGGAGAAAAAGGAACTCGTGATCGAAGGCGGTGTCGGGGTGGGCGTAGGCCTGCATGGCCATCACTTCGCCCATGACCACCGGCCGCACGATCAGCGCACCGACAAGGCCCATTTCCACCTGCAAATCCGGGCGGGTGCCGCTGTGGTACGTGTAGGTCCCGGGCTGGCTGGCCGTGAAACTGTACGTTGCGGAACCGCCGGACAAGGCCTCGCGCGTGATCGCGCCCTGCGAGCCCCCTGCGGCAGTCACGCCGACTTGGCCGGGAAACACCAGCGACACGGGTACGGGCAACTCGTTGTTGAGGGTGATCTGCATGAGTGCGCCTTGGGGCACGATGAGCGTCGGCGCGGGATACTGCGCCAAGCCGCTACCGACGGCCAGTCCCCAGAAGTGGACGCTGTTGCCGTCCGCCGTGCTGACGTGCCCCTCTTTTGCCGTCAGGGTGATGACGGTATTGGTGATCCCGTCAATCATGTGCTTTTCCGTCATGATGTGCGCGGCGTGGGCGCCTGCGGCGAAAAACACCACAAGCGTTGCCAGCGCCGCACCGAGTGACAGGCCCTTTCTTGTTGGTTTTGTTGCTGTGTTCGTTGTATTCGTTGTCATGTTCAAACTCCCTTTCCTTTGCCGTGACGCGTCAACCTCTTAGGGTGCTGTGATGGTGATTTCGGTCATCATGCCACCGAAGTCTTCCTGGTCATTGCTGAGGTGGTTCAGCCGGGTGTCGTACACGAAGTATGTGCCGGGCGCGAGGCCAACCGTGTCGAGGATGACGTCCGCAGACTCTCCGCCGCCGAGCGTTACTGAGGTGGTCTTGCGGTAGAGGTTGACGCCGCCGGTGCTGCGCAGCAAACGGGCGTCCTTGCCGACAAGCTGCATCGGGATGCCCATGACGGTCAGCGTGTGGAAGTCCGAAATCGAAAGGTTGGAGAGGCGCAGCAGGATGCGCTGGCCGCTCGCCGCCGTGATCTTCGCACTGATCTTCTGGGACAGGTTGTCGGCCGATGCGTTGTAGATCGGATCGGGGTTGACGGTATCCGGATAGCCGCGCCCGTTAAGCATCGGATAGATTTCGTCGAGGGTTGCGAACGGCAGAGGCTGAACGAGGATGTGCTGCTCGTGGAAGGTGCGGTCGAAGCCGCCCATCTGGAGCGGGACCTCCACATCGTAGCGCGTCGAGCCGTCGCCATCGTTATAGACATACTTGTAACCCGCATGGTGGGTGAATGACCCCAGCATCGTTCCGTCGGGAAGGTTGTTCTGCTTGGGCAATACGTAGAGATTGCCCATCATTCCCATCTCCATGTGCTCGGTTGCCTCGACGTGGCAGTGGTAGAAGAAGGTGCCCGGTTCCACGATCTCGTAGTAGTAGCGGAGCTTGGAGCCCATATTCACCGAGATCGAAGCCATGGGCTCGCCATCGAAGATCGGCGCGGCTTGTGGGAAACCGTGGAAATGCACGGTGTGCGGGTCAAACAAGTCCGGCCGCATCATCATGCCCACGTTGCTGAGGTCGAGGAAGAAGCGCTGCCCCTCCTTGAGGACGATCGTCGGAGCAGAGGCCTCGGCCTTCAACATGCCGCTCATCACAACCATCGGATTGGCATTGTTGCCGTGGTCCATGCCCGCGTGAGCCAGCGCCACCATCGTTTGATCGGAGAACCCGAAACTGTACAGCTCGTTGCCATCGGCCATCTTCACGAACCCGTCGCCGGCCGCCAGATGAACGTAGGTCACGTCGTTGCTGATGTTGCCGTCTCCGTCCGTATCGACCCCGTCGGTGTCCTGCGGATAGCCAGCGGCCTTGAAGAGGGTATCGACGGCGTACTGGCCCACGGCATAACCGAGCGCGAGCCCCTGCATGTTGCCGTAGGGGAAGTGGACGCCGGCCCAGACCCGCTCGTCGCCCGCCTCGTTCGCCGCCTCGCTGAAGCTGGCGAAGTAGCGGCGCATCATCGGGTCCATGTACGATGGGGCGCTGAACACCCAGTCGTCCGTGCCGAAGAAGCCTGCCAGCACGTTGGCGGCAGCCGCGCTGAAGGCGCTGTGTGCGGCCCCGTATTCCGGGAAGGCCGGAGTGGTGACCAGCGGCGTCCAGGCCGGGTCGGCCGCGGTGGCGGCATTGCCGTCCGTATCGGCGGCGCGGATGGCCGTGACCGGGCGCCAGCGGTTATAGAAGTACTTGGAGTCCCATACGGCGATGCCCGCGTCGGCCATGCTGACGTTGAGCAGCGCGAACAGGCGCGCGTTCTGCAACAGCGAATTCGTCTGCTGCGCGGCCGTTTCGCGGGCGATTTGGTTCCAGCGGCCGACCGTGGTGATCGTGCCGGGCATATCGGTCCAGAAGGCGACCGCCTGCGTCTGGGCGGGCGTGCGTGTTTCGCTGGAGGCCGCGCCGAGCGACTTGACCTCATTGAACGCGGCCGCGTACTCGGGGCTGTCAAGAGCCGGCGGTTCCGGCGGGCGGAACTGCATGCTGTGCATCAGGCCGAAGGTCGTCGCCATGCCCCAGTGAGGCATCATGGGCTGCATATAGCCGGGGGGCGTGGGCTGCCAGTCGCCGGGATTCGCGCCGACGGTATAGTTGGTCATCATCATCCGCATCATGTCGTCCGCGCGCCAAGCCAGCATCTTCTGCCCGATGCCCATTCCCAGGGATATGCCGTTGGTCTTGGCCAGGCCGTCAGCCACGCCCGCGAGCGAATTGGCCAAGGCCTGGTTGAGGTACGCCACGTGCCCCGTGTAGATGCCGGACAGCACGGTATGCGCGGCTGCGGCCGCGCCGGCCTCTGCCGAGCAGGCGAAGCCGGGGCGGACGAGTTCACGGTAAGGATTGTAGGTGCCGCTGATGGAGTTGACCGCGTCGAACATCGCGCCGTGCACCATGGCCAGCGTGCGCGCGGCGACCGGCGCCATCTGGAGGTTGGTCTTGACCATCTCCAAGGCGACGAGGTTCCACAACGTGACCATGTCCTGTGCCACCAGCGTGCCGTTGGTCACCGCCGCACTGACCGCCAGCGGGATGACGGGCGTGCGCACGACCTGGTAGACCTGCACGAGCTGGTTGTTGGCCTCGTCGCGTTCCAGCGTGCCGTTCAAGGAGTCGGCAAAGGCGCGGAAGGTCGGCGCGGACACAGACCCTCCTGGCGGCAGGGCCGGCGCGCTCAAGGCGTTGAAGACCACGGTCGTCGCCGTTCCGACGGGCAGCGTGCCGAGGGTGGCGAACGCCGTGCCGGGAGTGCCGACAGGCACGTCGGCGCCAGGCTGGTCGGTCCAGACGGAGAGGCGTCCGCCTGCTGCCGGAGACTCGCCCCGGTTGGCCACTCTGACATAGGCGGTAAAGTTGCCGCCATTGGTGACCACATTGGGAACCAGACCGATCGATTCGACGACGAGGTCGGGAAGTGCCGGATTGACCGTCAGGGCGACGGTCGCCAGGGCGCTGTCGGCCTGGCCGTCATTCGCCATGTAATAGAAAGCGTCCGCGCCCGTGTACCCGATCACAGGCTTATAGGTGAACGACCCGTCGGGATTGAGGGTTAACGTGCCATGGTCAGGGCCCGCAAAGTGGGCAGCCGTGAGCGTGTCGTTGTCCAAATCGCTGTCGTTTGCAAGCACGCCTGACGCTGCCGGCACGTTCAGCGTCGTGTTGCCCGGCAGGGAGTACGCGTCGTTCACCGCGACGGGCGTGTCATTGACAGCGCGCACGACAATCGTGACTTGACGCGGCCGGCTACGGTTGCTGCCCGAGCGCATCCGGTAGACGAAACTGTCCACGCCAGTGAAGTTGGTGTTAGGCGTGTAGCTGATGCGTCCGTTGCTGAAAAGCGGGGCTGCGGTGCCGTGCAAGGGAGACGCGACCAGCTCGGCGGTGATGAGCAGCCCGGTCGGCCGGTCATTCGCCAACACGCCGCTTCCGAGAACGGTCAGGGTCGTGTCTTCATTGACGAAATAGATGTCATTCGTCGCAAAGAGCGTTTGGACCGAATACTCGTCCGCGCCGATGTCCGGGCTGCTTCCGTAGGGGCGATAGTCCGAGTCGATGTCGCCGCGCAGGGCGGGGAAATAGCCGAAAAACCCGTTGTCTGCCGCGTTCACGGCGGGGGAGGCCGCCGCGATATGGTAGTCGCCCCGCATGCCGATCGGCGCAAAGCGGACATTGATGTTGTTGCCCGCCTCATCGATGACGGCGGCCGCCATCAGCACGTTGGTGTAACCCGACAGGAACTGCGGGTCTGCCGCAAGGTTCGAGGCATCGTATCCCGTAGCGCTCGTGAGGATACAGTAACGCGGGTTCATCGGGGTCTCGCCTGCCGGCACGGCCAGGTCTCGATAGAGAACGCCGGGGGCAGGAACCAGTTCTTGCGTCGACCGGTTGTAGTAGAACGACCGGTTGTGCCAGATGATCGAATCGTAGAGCGTCGGGCTCGAGTACTCCTGCCCGGAGGCGGCGGCGAGCGAACCGCTGTGGGGGAAGGAGACGATGCCCGCGCCCTGCGGTGTGGAGGCGGTTGCCCCGGCGCCGAAAGCCGATTGCGACGTCGCCGTGCTGTCGTTGTTGGCCACCGTGTTATGGATGATGTTCACACGCGCGGCGTCGGTCATCGCAATACCTCCGCCCGCGAACCCCGCCACGTTGTTGACGATCACGTTGTTGAAAATGTTCGCCGTATACCAGTCCTCCGGCACGGGGCTGGCCACGATGTCCGTGCCGTTGACGCCGCTGAGGCAGATGCCGCCGCCGCTGCCGGAACCGGCGAGGTTGCCTTGGATCAGGTTATCCTGGACCGTCACGGAACCGGAGCCGGAACTCAGCGCCGCGCCGCCGCCCGCCGCGACCGCCGCGCCGCCGATGAAAATGCCGCCGCCGTCGCCGCCGGTCGCGAGCGCATAGAAGGTCTCATTGTTGCGGATGACGTTGCGGGCTATGATGCCGCCGTGGCTGAGGCCCTCGTGTCCAATACCACCGCCCGCACCGCGGCAGAAGTTGCCGAGGATCAGGTTGTCTAGGATTCGGTAGCCGGTGGCACCCGCATAGATAGCCACGCCGCCTGCGCCGTTCACGCCGCCGTTCTTCAGGATCTGGTTGCCCTGGATCACGACATTCGAGTTGTCGAAGATCGTGCCCACATTATTCCACTGCCCGAGCGAAATGCCGCCGCAATAGGTTCCCTGGTTGCCGTCGATGCGGTTGTTGCTGATGCGCAGGTTGTGGGCGGAGTCGTACACTTGGATGCCGCCGCCGGAGAGGGAGCCGCGGATGGAGAACCCGTCGATCCGGGCGCTGAATCGGGTGAAGTCCGTGCTGTTGATGCCGAACACGGTGAAGCCCGCGTGCTCGCTGGCCCCGAAGGGGTCGTTGGGATAGACGCTGAGCACTTTGGCGTGCCAAGCCGAGAGACGCGATGCCGGCGCCGGGTTGGCGTTGAGGATCGTTGCCTCGCCCGCGCCCTGCACGCGTACCGGCTTGTAGAGGACCGGGCTTTCGGAATAGAGGCCCGGCGCGACCAGAATCAGGTCGCCGGGGGCCGCCGCGTCGATCGCCTCTTGGATCGGGTCGGGCAGAGGGTCGCTGACGGTCGGCTCGCGCGGTACGACCTGGTGGACGGCTCCGCTGCCGCCGAAGGTAACCGTCACGCCCATCGGCGTGGTCAGGCCATTGTCGCCGCGCGTGACCATCAGTCGGCCTTCGGAGCCCGTAAGGAAGTTTGCCGGGAGCCGGAAACGGATAGAACCGTTGCTCCAAGATAAAATCGTCAGGGGGACACCTTCCAAGGTCACCTGTCCTGTGATCGAGCCGAAGCCGAAGTCGCGCACGATCGTGCCGGCCGCGCCGAACAGCACGTCCGGGTCTGGAACGGTGGTCGGTCCCTTGGCGCTGACGACGAGCACGTCGTTGACAGATGTGACATAGGGGCCGGCCACGCCCGTGGTCGCGTTGGTGACAGACCAGATGACCGGCGTGTGGTCTGCGGGCTCGACATCCAGTTTGTTATTCGGATACCCCACGAAGCCGGCGACCGGCACGATGGGAGTGTCGGCATAGAGATAGGAGCCCGGATAGTAGTGCAGTGTCCACGGCGTGGTGCTGAACTCCGGGTTGTAGAAGGGATCCGGAATGCGGCGGCGGCCAGAGGGATCCGTCGGGTCGGCCATGGTCGGATCATTCAGAATGATAGTCAGCATGTTGGGCGCGACGCCGCTCGGCGATGGGACGTTGACCGTGTAGGTGGAGGGCACGATCGCGTTGTAGGTGCCGAACTCGTCGGAGTAGACGTGCGCGACCTCATGTCCGGCCCAGTCGCGGATCGAGATGGGCAGCCAACCCGGCGAGCCTTTTTCGCCGTAGATCGGGCTGAACGCGTTGAATTCTGCCGTAAGGTCGTTGAGCACGAACCCCACGACGCGCGTGGCCTTGGGGACCTCGGTATAGACGTGGAAGTCGGCGGCCGTGTTGCGCTCTGTGCTCACGGTGACCCACTTCATGTCAGCCAGGGGGCGCGTCTGGTTCGCGAACGGCGCGGGCACCATTTGGTCGGGGAAAAGGCTCAAATAGGGCGACACGGTGAACAGGTTGGTGCGCGTGCCGGGCACGATTGTCTGCAGATAGGTGTGGTCGCCGACATGGTTGGCGGGCGTTCCCGCCAAGGGTGGAGGTATGAGCAGTTTGCTCGGCTGGTAGGCGTCGCCGAAGACCACGTTCTGGCTCTCCTCGGTCTGGATCAGATAGCCCGGTGGCGGGAAGGCTTGGACGATGTACTTGCCCTCGGGCAAGCCTTCGACCTCGTTGGTCGTGTTGTTCGCCAAGCCTCCGGGATAGTAAGCGGTCACGGCGTAGCCGCCGTCGAACAAGCCGGGGCGGATCTGGTTCCACGTGCTGTAGTTGTCGCTGCCGATAATGGGCTTACCCAATACGACGGGCGGATTGGTTTGGATGCTGCCCGAGGGCTGGTTGTCGTCCCAGCTGTCGGACCAGACGATGTTGATGGCGTCGCCGGGGTCGAACGTGCCGTTGTTGTTATGGTCCACGTCTTCGGGACCTTTGGGGCCACTGCCGTTGGACCAACCGATCGGATGGTTGTCCACGTCTGCCGTGGTAGGCCCGCCGCTGCCGTCCAGATCGTCGATCACCTGGTTCGCGTCCGTATCGGCATAGAGCGCCACCTGTACGCGCGGGATGCCCGGCTCCCACCCGTCGATGGTGCCCAGAACGGGATTTTCTTCGGCGCGCGTCGTCTGGTAGGCGACAATGCCGGAGATGCCGCCGTTCTCTGTGGCGGGGTAGTCGGTTTTTCCCCAGTCGATGCGGTTGTTCTGATTCAGGAACAAGTGCATGGCCTGCGTCAGCAACGGGCCGGTCTCGGTGCGGGAGAGATTATTCCCCGTGTTGGGATTGATGATCGGAATGGGCAAGCCCACGCCGTTGGTCAGCACAACGCCGGTTACCGGGTCAGTCTCGTATTGCGGCTGCGGGTTGCGCACGCCTTCCGAAGGCATGTCCCATCCGTTGTGGGGGGGGATGAAGCCGCCCTCGTCGATGACCGCCGTCATGCCGGTCGCCTTGAAGCGGGCGAAGTCAACCTCGGCCACCAGCCACTTGAAGAAAGGGAAGACCTCGGACATCTGGTAATTGCCTGCGGCATCGGTGGTCGTTCCCATATAGACGGTCCCGTCGCGGAAGCGCAGGTTCACGGCTTGTGAGGGGATGCCCTCCTCGCCCGGGTCGCGGAAACCGTTCTCGTTGGTGTCGTAGAACACGCTTCCGTCGAGGGTGCCGAACCAGCGGTAAGAAAGCACGTTGCCCAGTGCAAGAACGTTGTCGGGCGTGTTGGTCACGATGATCGTGTTGAAACCGAACAGGGCGTCGAGCGGCTTATCCCAGGTCACGAGCTGGTAGGTACCCGGCGGCACGTTGGTGATGATGAAAGACCCGTCGGCGTTGCAGGGGGCCGCGTAAAGTCCGGCGCCGACCGCATTGAGCGGGCCGATCGCATTCAGGCCAACCCACGCCTCGTCCACGGAGGGTCCGGGCGCGAACATTTGATTGTTCGGCGGACGGCCGAAATGGTTGAAAATGTTGGTGCCGGTGATCGTCAAGTTACCGGCTTGGACAGGCGGAGGGGAGACACCCCAGACCGTCTGCATCGGATCGACGAAGCCGAAGAAGGCGTGGTAAAAGGCGGGGCCGAATCCTTCGAGAAAGAGGGGCGACTCGTTGGCGGTAACCCACGCGTCTACCGTCAGCGTGCCTTCGATGGTGGCCGTCTGGTTCCAACCGCTGCTGCCAGCGGTGCCGCCGTGGGTGCCGCCGTGGCCGCCGCCCCAGGTGGTGCCGGAAGGGGGGATGGCCCGCACGCCGTATTTGCCCATGGCCAGATACTTGATGGTCGCCTTGCCGTCGGCACCCGTAACGATGAAGCCGGAGCCCATCTCTTCGATCACATACGCGCCGTCCGCGTCGGTGAGGTAGTCGCCGGCCGCATCCTTGGCATAGGTCGTACCCAGCGGGTTGCCGAACACATCCGTCATGATCGGCCCGCCCGCCACGTCAGCGAGGGTGATCTGAAAATTCGCCAGACCTTCCTCGGTGGCGTCCGGCACATTGTTGATGGAGTTATTGTCGTTGAAGACGAAGACGGTTATCTGCGCGGTCGGCAACGGATGCCGGTTTAGAATGACCGTGGCGCTTGGCTGTCCTGCCGCGACGGCCTGGCCGCCAGAGGCATAGCCTTCAGCCAGAACGGAGAGGACATAGCGCTGGTTGACGTCAGGAACCGTGATGACAACGGGATTGTTGCTGCTGCTGCCGTGCGCCATGACCGGAGCATGGCTTTTGTGAATGACCAGCGAAATGGAATCGTTCGTCGCCACGCCGGGTATGGTCAGATGGGTGTTGTCTTCTTCCAGCATCCAGCGGAACCCGTTGGTCACCGCATTGCCGCTGCCGTCCACAACATTCAAGGTCAACGCTTGAGCAGCCCCGCTCCAAAAGAAAAGAGCGGCCACAGCCACCTTGCTGAGCTTGTTCCAAAAACAGTGCGTAAAGAAAAGCCTGACGGGGTTGTCAGAACCGCTGACTGTTTCCGGGTCCGTTTGCCAGTTCATGCGTGCCTCCGAGATAATTGAAACCGAATGCGTAGAAATAACGCTTTTTATTTTATGCGTTCCGGTGGTCAACCGGTATGGGGAACAATCCTACTTCAGCGCCTTGTCAAACTCGAACCACGCTGTTGAGCGTGCCGTGTTCATTCAGCACCCAGTTCGGGCACGTGGCGTCCGGATGCCAGACGCCGTTGACGACGAACTTGTATTCGTGCGTGCCTGCCGGAAGATGGAGGGTCACCCGGAAGACGCCGTCTTCGGGATGGTGGTCGAGCGGATGGGTGTTCGGGCACCACTGGTTGAACGTGCCGGCAATATACACCTTGCTGCCCCTCTCGGCGGCGATTTCAAATCGGACCGCCCTTCCGCTTTCGTTACGCATCAGGCGCATGAGTCTGTCGAGCTGTTGATTTCCAACACCGCGCCTCTTTGTCTTTGAGGTCACACGTGTCGCGCTGGGTCTTGTAATCACCATAGGCAGAGTTGCATTCATCGGGGATCCCTCAATTAAGCGTGTTTTGTCCATGGGTTCTTGATGGCTGGATATTAATCGGTTTCGGGTCTCATCCACCATGGGGGGATATCCTACTGCGAAAAACCCGAGTGCCCGACCCCATGCAGACCGGCAAGCTCCGGCCTTCGTTTTTCCACACCGTGAGCCTCATGGCCGCGAGGCCGCGGCAAGACCGGACATGCCCGTCTGCACGCCCCGATCATCCGGGCAGTTCGACAATGAACGTCGAGCCGAGCGGTTGACGCGCCATGACATAGATGCGGCCGTTGTGAGCCTCTGCCACCATCCGGCAAAAGGCGAGCCCCAGGCCGGTCTGAGGCAGATCGAGACCTCTCATCTCCACAACGCCGAATTTATCGAAGACCGTCTCGTGATAGCCCAGCGGGATGCCGGGGCCCTCGTCTTCGACGGTGATTCGGCAGGGCGAGCCGGAAACGTCCAGACGGCTGATTGTCAGCGAGACGCACGTGCCGGCCGGAGCAAACTTGATCGCGTTCGAGAGCAGGTTGTCCAGCAGGCGAAGGAACAGGCTTCTGTCCACATTCGCGAGGCAGGGCGTGTCCGGCGCCGTGATTTCAAGTCGGATGTTCTTTTCTTCAGCGATCATCCGGTGATTGAGGAGGGCGGCGCGGCCGAGTTCGGCCAGATCTTCACTGGCCAGCTGGAGCCTGAGCTGTCCCTGTTCCATTTTTGAGACCGTCAGCAGGTCGCTGACAAACGTCTCGAGCAGTTGGGTTTGATCGAGGATCGCTTGGGCGTGACGCGCAACGGCCGCAGGCGTGCCTTTCGCCGTCAGGCCTCGCGCGCAGAGGGCGATGGCCAGCAGCGGATTGCGGATGTCATGCACGATCATGTCTGACAGCTCTTCGCGCATACGCAGCAAAGCGTTCCGCTGATTATAGAGCCGTTTTGTGCGCAACGCGTTGCGCACGCGCAACAACACTTCGGCGGTGTCGAACGGCTTTGTGATGAAATCCGTCGCGCCGGCCGCGATGCCTCTGAGCCGATAGGCCCGGTCGTTCAGGGCGGTGACCAACAATACCGGGATCGGACAGGTCCGCTCGTCTGCCTGTAGCCTGCGGCAGGCTTCGAAGCCGTCCACCTTGGGCATCATGACGTCCATCAGGATCACGTCCGGAGGGTTCTCCGCAATGAAGCCCAGCGCTTCTTCCCCGTCGACCGACTGCGACACCCGATACCCATGGGCCCCGAGCAGGTCCAGCATCAGACGGCGGCTCTTTTCCTCGTCTTCGACCACCAAGACGTGACTTTCTGCGGGATTATCCAGCACGAACGGAAGTTTCATGGGCAGCCCCCCCCCGGGCAGAAGCCCGCGCAGGCCGGATCGCCGGCCGTTGTCGAGAAAAAGCGCGCAATCCGTGACAACAAATCACACAGGTCGAGCGGTTTTGTGATGTACTCGTCGCAACCGCAAGCGCGGAACCGGGCTTCGTCGCCAGGCATGGCGTAGGCGGTCAGAAACCAGACAGGGATCGCGCAGGTCGACGGATGGCCCTTGAGAGCCTTGAGAACGCCGACCCCGTCCATCTTCGGCAGCTGGACATCCATAAGAATCAAGTTCGGCAACTGCGCGACCGCTTGCTCCACACCCTGCTTGCCGTCATGGGCTTCCAAGACCTGATAGCCCTTAATGGACAGCAGTTCGACGAGCAGTTTTCTATTCTGCGGGTCATCCTCCACTATCAAGACCGTGTTTTTCATGACAGCTTCACCTCGGGTTGATCACGGGTCGCGGAACGGGCGTCGAGCGGGACAAAGAAGGTAAAGCGGCTGCCGTGTCCTTCTCCCTCACTCTCCACCCAGATGTTTCCGCCGTGCATGGCCACCAGCTGCTTGACCAGGCACAGGCCCAGGCCGGTTCCCGGCGTCTTGTCCACGGTCCCGCCGCAGACCTGGTAAAAGGCCTCGAAAATGTGCGTCTGATGTTCCGGAGCGATGCCGATGCCGGTGTCGGCGATCGACACTTCAAGCAACGGGGCCGGCTCTTCTTTCAGCCGGGCCGCCACGCGGATTGAGCCGCCATCCGGAGTGAATTTGGTCGCGTTCGACAACAGGTTGTACAGGATCTGATTGAACCGGCGCTCGTCTGCCGTGATTTTCAAGCCCCGGACCGATTCGGCCAATTCGATTTCCAAGCGGATGCCGTGCTTGAAGCATTTTTCCCTCACAAGCAAGCTGCTGTGTTCCAGCAGGCTGTCGACGTCGACGCTGCTCCAGTTGGGCTCCATCTTGCCGGCCTCGATCTTGGACAGGTCGAGAATATCGTTGATCAGGCTGAGCAAGTGCTTGCCGCTGTCGTAGATGTCAGCGGCGTACTCTTTCTGTTTGTCAGAGAGAGGCCCGAAGTATTCGTTCCCCAACACTTGGGAAAAGCCCATGATTGCGTTCAGGGGCGTACGCAGCTCGTGGCTCATCGCCGCCAAGAACTCTGACTTGACCTGGCTGGCGCGCTCCGCCTCGTCCCTTGCGCGGCGCAAGGTCAGTTCGGTCTCTTTGCGTTGGCTGATGTCGCGGATCACGCTCAACAGCATGTCCTTTCCATCAATGGTGACCCCGCGGGAACTGATCTCGACCGGCACGGTGCTTCCGTCTTTGCGGACGTGAATACTTTCAAAAAGAATTCCTGTGGCTTTGGCTTGCAGCATCTGAAGGTCGACGACTTCGGCGTCTTCCTGTCGAAGACCATGGATTCTCAGGTTGTGCAACTCTTCCCGGGTGTACCCGTAGAGCTTCACGGCCGCTTGGTTGACCTCGATGATGTTGCCTTCGAGGTCTATCAGCAGCAACGGGTCGCGGGCGCATTGGGCGATCAGTTCGTAGCGGGCTTGCACGGCCTCGGCGTTTTTGCGCTCCGTGATGTCCTGCGTGGTCCCGAAGCCTCCCAACAGCGTACCGTCGGCATCGAACTCCAACTCGGCCCGCTCTCGCACCCACTTGACGGTGTCGTTGACGAGGATGCGGTGCTCGACATCGTAAGGCTCACCGCGCAACGCAGCGGTCCATCTTTCGTTCACATACGCACGGTCGTCCGGATGGATCGTGCTGAGGAAAGTCTCGTAGGTCAGCGCCGTGCCCTTCGGAAGTCCGAAAATGCGCCAGTTCTCGTCCGACCAAAGCAGCTCGTCGCGCAAAATGTTCAGGCGCCAGCTGCCGACATGCGCCACGGACTGGGCCCGGTTCAGATCCTCCCTGCTCTCGCGCAGCACAGCGAGATCACGCAGCCGCTGGATCGCCAGCGCGACCAGTTCGGAGACGGCAGACAACAGTGCGATTTCGTCACGGCTGAAGGTCCTTCTGCGGCGCGTGCCGAACGAGAGGGTCCCGAGCACTTGGCCGTGCGAGCGGAGCGGATGGCAACAATAAGCCAGCACGCCATAGCTGGCCACCAGATCCGTGCGCGGATCGTTGGCATGAGGGATGTCCTCAATGACGACGCGCTTTCCGTCGCGGGCCACACAGCCGCAGACGGCGATGCCGTAGTCGAGCCACTCGATGCGGGCCGCTTCCGAGGCGGGGATCCCCGCGCAGGCGTTGAGCCTCAGACGGCCGGCCATATCGTCCACAACGTAGTTAAAGAACACGTCGCACTCGATAAAATGCATGACTTCAGCGCACAGCTCATCGACGACCTGAAGGGGCTCAGCGGCGGCGAGCAGGCGTTGCGCGGTGTCTGCGAGGAGTTCCTCGCGGCGACGGCGGCGTTCCAGCTCGCGCTCGGCGGCCAGTCGCGCGGTGACGTCGTTGGCCAGCACGATCCGCGCTGGCCGGCCGCTGAACGGGATGGAGCTGGCCGTGATCTCGGCGTCGATCAGGGTGCCGTCCTTCTTCTGGTGAACGCACACGCCGATGAGGGTTTCCGAGAGCCCGGTCTGGGCGGCGATCGCCGCGCGCGCCTGTTCCCGCGCCTCTGCCGGCCGGATGTCCATCACGGTAAGCGCCAGAAACTCGTCGCGGGTGTAGCCGTAGTGGTGTAAGGCGGCAGCATTGACGGCAAGAAACCTGAGCGTCTCCTCGTCGAAAACCCACATCGGGTTCGGATTGGCTTCGAACAGCAGGCGGAACTGTGCCTCACTGGCGCGGAGCTGGCTCTCCGCCTCCCGGCGCTGGCGGCGCTCCTCGGCTTCGCGCAGCTCGCGCGCGATCGCCGGGCACAGTCGGATGAGTTTTCCTTTGAGCACATAGTCGTGCGCGCCCGCCTTCATGACCGCCACGGCCTGCTCTTCGCCGATCACTCCCGACACGACGATGAACGGCAGGTCCAGTCCGGATTTCTGGACCATCGACAGCGCCTCGGAACCATTGAGTTGCGGCAGCCGGTAGTCGCTGAGCACGATGTCCCACGTTTCATCGGACAGCGCCGCAGTCAGGGCGGCCGCTGTCTGAACGCACTGGTACACAGGTTCGTATCCTCCCTGCCGCAGCGTCCGCAGCAGAAGCAGCCGATCATCGTCGTTGTCTTCGATGATCAATACTCGGAGGGGGGAGTTCATGCTTTGTTCCGGATTTTCGGGGCGGCGACATTGATCACCAGCCAGTAGAGTCCGAGCTGGCGGACAGCCTCGGTGAACGCGTTGAAGTCGACCGGCTTGCGCACATAGCTGTTGCAGCCAGAGGCATAGCTCTCGGCGATGTCGCGCTCTTCGAGCGATGAGGTCAGGACAATGACCGGAAGCAGGCGGGTACGTTCGTCGCTGCGGATGCTGCGCAACACCTCCAGCCCATCGACCTTGGGCAGTTTCAGATCCAGCAGCACCAGCTCAGGCAAACGCACCGGATCACGTCCTGCGTAAACGCCGGTTCCGAACAGATAGTCGAGCGCCTCGACGCCGTCGCGCGCGACGACCACCTCGTTGCGGATGTTGTTTTTCTTCAAAGCGCGTAACGTCAACACCTCATCGCCGGGGTTGTCTTCCACCAGAAGAATGATGCGATTGTCGGTGCAGGGAACGTCCATAGAGTGCTCCGTTTTTCGGTTTTATCCTTAAATATCCACGCTGCTGAATTATTCAAATAATATCACAGGCGTAAGCTTGGTACTATCCGATTTCTGACTCGATGCGGTGAGAAACATCTTGTCCTATCCGGCCAGAAGAGACCGGCCTGTCAAACCTTGGCTTCGTGAATCACCTTGATGGGCATTCTCGAAATCTTTTCGCGGATGCGGCCACGCCGAAACAGGGGCCACCACGCGTACAGGTAGATTTCCAGCGGACGCCACATCGCCACCCAGCCGCCGATTACAAGGCCCTCCCGCAACAGGCCAAGGAACGTTCCCTCCTTTGTGTCGCCGATGGCATTGACTGCGATCAGGCAGAGTGCCAAAAACGTGGATCCGATCAGCAGGCACCACCACCCCTCGAGCATGAGTCTCCGGAATTCCAGCTTGTTCAATCGCGATTTGTCGCGAAAAAAATTATGAATCGCCCGCTCCACCAGCATCTGCGGGTCCTCGCCCGATGGCCATTCCTCCAGGTGAACCACTAGCTTCACCGGCTGGCTCACAGGAAACTCCTGCACCCAGCTCTCAATAAACTCCTCTGCATCATCATCCAGATCCTTGTCGTTAAAAGGCGAAGGATCCATCGTGTTGAAAAGTTGAGCCAAATCGCGCACCTTCAACTCAATCCGGTTACTTGTTTTTTCTTGTTTCAATGGCAGATCTCCACACACTCTTGCGTCACCGCTGAGGCGGCTTCACCGGTTCAGGCTCAAGCATGAAGTAAAAGGTCGCTCCGCTACCGGGGGCCGCAACGGCCCAGATGCGCCCGCCGTGGCGCTGGATGACGCGCGCCACCGTGGCCAGACCGATGCCGGTCCCGGGGAACTCCCGCACCGTGTGCAGCCGCTGGAAAGCATTGAAGAGCTTGCCCGCGTACTTCATGTCGAAGCCGACGCCGTTGTCGCGCACAAAGAAAACGGAGGGCGGAGCCCGGAGACCGGTGGCAAGCTGAGAAGGTGACGCGGCCGATCCGTCTAAGGGCGGCTGCCCTCCGATCTCCGCCCTCTGGTTCCCTGAGCAAGATCCCACCTCAATGACGGCGGCGGGGGTCTTCGCCGTGAACTTCCACGCGTTCGCCAGCAGGTTGAAAAGCGCGGCCTGCAGCAGCCGGGTGTCGCCAATCGCCACCAAGCCCGGCGCGATGCGAATGTCGACGTTGCGCTCAGGCTCACTCTCTTTGAGTTGACGGACGACCGCGTGGGCCATCGCCGACAGGTCCACCGTCTCACGGGACATCTGCTCGCGGGTTATGCGCGCGAGGCGAAGCAGGTCGTCGATCAACTGGTCCATCTGCCGACACCCGTTACGGACCCGGTTCAGGTAGTCCCTTCCCGCGTCGTCGAGGCGCTCGCCGTAATCTTCGAGCGTCGCTTGGCTGAAGCCGTCAATGCTCCGCAGGGGCGTGCGCAGGTCGTGAGAGACCGAATAGCAGAAGGACTCCAGTTCGCGGTTGGCCGACTCCAGCTCTGCGGTCCGATCAAGGACGCGCTGCTCAAGCCGCTCGTTCAGGTTGTGGATGGCCTTCTGGGCGCGGATCAGGCGATCGATGTTGATCGCCGTGCCAAACCAGCGCACGATCTCGCCAGCGTCATTGCGAATGGGCCGGCCGCGCACCTTGAACCACTCGTACTCGCCGTCACGCCGTTTCACGCGGTATTCGAGGTCGTAGGGAGCGCGTCCATCAACCGCCGCACGCCAAGCCTCTTGCGCACGCGACTGGTCTTCGGGATGCAGCAACCGGGTCCAGCCGTTCCCGAGGTGCTCGGCCATCGGCACACCGGTGAAGTCCACCCATTGCTGGCTCAAGTAATCGTAGTAGCCGTCTGGCCGCGTCGTGAAGGTCATGCCGGGAATGGTCTCGAGGGTCTGCCGGTAGAACGACTCGCTGTCGTGCAGCGTCTCGGTCAGGCGATTGCGCTCGGCCAACAGCCGGGCAAGTTTGACGTTGCTGAAGCCGAGTTGGGCGACCATGTCGGCCAGCTTGAGCAAGAACGCAATGCTGTGATCGACGATCTCTCTCTTCAGGCGAGGGACGCGGTCCAAGGCGGCCAGATAGGACTCCTCATCGAAGCCGTAGGTCCGGGCTTGGTTGCGGAACAGCTCTCTATCCACCTTCTCGCCTTCGAAGAAAAACTGGCCGGTGAAGATGTTCCCCATATGCTGACCGGCCACGAAAATCGGGGAGGCCATATCCCAGAGATTGTTTTTGCATTTGTAGAGCCGGTGTTCTCCCGCAGCCAGACCGACTGACAACTCGAGATCGCTTTCAACGCAGTGGCGGCAGGAGGCCGCATGCACGCGGTGAAAGCACGTGCAGATGTCCTGCCAGCCTGCGCCCACCAGCACCCGGCCCTTGAGGTCGATGATGGCCACCGGGACTTGGGCCAACGGGTAGAAATCATCCATGAGCCTCTGCAGCGCCGCCGTGTCCACGAGGTCGGCCAGTTCGAGATTGCCTAAGTCGCCATCGGGCGCAAGCACGCTCTCCATCTTCCGGCGCACGCGTTCCTCGCTCGCCCGCAGACCCGCTTCCGCCTCACGTGCTGTTTTCGTCTGAATATCCGACTGGTCGCGCGCAGCCCGCAACCGCGTGCTGACCCAACCGACGTATGCGCTGGTCGACAAGAGGATCACCGCACGGGATACTTCCTCGAGGTTAAACGCGATGCCGGGCGGGCCGATGAACAGCCACTCGACCAGGGCAATGCCCATCGCCGCGCTGACCAGCCCAGGGCCTGAACCGAGCGTCACCGCGACCAGCATCATGGTCGGGAAAATGGTGATGAAAGCGACATTTGTGCCGACTAGCGGTTCCAGGGCCCAGCGTAAACACACCGCAACTAGCACGACCAGCACGGCTAAACCGTAACGCACGGCCACATTTTTTTCAAATTTCATACATGGATCCCTATGGCACGAGCCACGCAAAGGCCTGTTAAAGCAGGATCACTGAGGCGAGGTTCACTTTGTGACGGCCGCATCATCGACGTTGTTTCCTTCGAACTCCAAACTCTGATCCCTGCGTGCAGAATCCTCATCGATCGTGAAATAAAATGTGGTGCCCAACCCTGGCGCGGCTTCGACCCAGATGTGGCCGCCGTGACGGTGAAGCACCCGCTGCACCGTAGCCAGCCCGATCCCGGTACCGGGAAAATCCGTCATCGCATGCAACCGCTGGAAGGGCGTGAACAGCTTGTCGGCGTAACGCATGTCAAAGCCGACCCCATTGTCGCGCACGAAGAAAACGGTAGCCGAAGGGCTGAGGCCGGAAAACCGGGAACGGGTGGAGGGTGAGACGTTCTCCGTCTGCCCGAACTCGATCACGGCATCAGGCCGTTGGCCGGTGAACTTCCAAGCGTTCTGCAACAGGTTGGTCAGCGCCGTTCGCAGCAGAACCGGGTCACCGGTGGTGGTCAGCCCCGGGGCAATGCGGACGTCGACGCCACGGGAAGGGTCGGACTGCCGCAAGTCGTCGATGGCCGCTTGCGCGAGGGCTGAAAGGTCTACCTGCCGGAGCTGCATCTGTGAACGCGTGAGCCGGGAAAGCTGCAACAAGTCATCGATCAAGCGGGCCATGCGCTGGCTATTGGATCGGATGCGGTGCAGGAAATCCTGGCCTTCGGCATCAAGCCGAGTGCCGTAGTCCTCCAAGAGAGCCTGGCTGAAGCCGTCCATGCTGCGCAGCGGGGCACGCAGATCGTGCGAGACAGAATAGCAGAACGCCTCAAGCTCGCGGTTGGTCTTGGCCAATTCCTCCGTGCGTGCCGAGACGCGGCGCTCAAGTTCGGCGTTCATCCTCTTGAGCGCTTGCTCGAACTGTTTGCGCTCGGTGATGTCAGAGACAAGCACGGCGAACTTCCCTGGCTGCGGACGGAACAAAAAAGCCTCGAAGTATTTTTGGAACATCTTTGAGTAGGCCTGATGGCTGACCGGTTCGCCGGTGCGGACGACCTTCCCGAACATCTCGAACCATTCAGGGTTGATCAGGGGCACCAACTCCGTCGCCCGATGGCCGATGATTTGATCACGCGAAAGCCCCATGATACGCTCGAAAGCCGGGTTCACGTCGAGATACACGGCATCGCAACACGTGTCGCCCTTATAGAGAGGCTCGGCCAAGTAGAAGCCCTCCTGAACATTCTGAAAAAGCAACCGGTACTGCTCCTCGCTCGCGCGCCGCACGGCTTCGATCTGCTGACGCTCCAACTCTCCGGCCGCACGCACCGCTGACACCTGCAGGATCGCTTCGGCCTGCCGGGTGTTTTTCAGAGGCCCGTGCCCGATAGCGGCGATCAGCCCGATGGGTTCTCCCTGCGAACCCCACAGCGTGGTGCCGAGGTAACTCTCCGCATTCAGCTTCTGAAGCACAGCGTCTTTCGGAAACTGTCTTCGCACGTTCTTCGGAAAACAGCAGATCTGTTTACCCACCACATCGCCGCAAGGGGTGTCCTTCAAGGTATAGGCGATATTGTCCTCGAAATTCCCGTTGTTAAAGACGGCCAGCGTCTGAGCGGTTAGCCGGTCATTCTCTAGCCGGTCAATGCAGACGAAATCCATGTTGAGCGCCTGGGCGAGGTAACGCGCCAGCTGCGGGAAGAAGTCCTCGTTGGAACCGCCGGCCGAGCACTGCCCCAAGAAACGCAAGACCTCCTCATTCTGTTTGCGCTCCGTCATATCAGTGACGAGCGCGACGATATGTGTCGGATGGCCGCGGTCATCGTACAGGAGGGAAACGTATTTGTGGACCCAGACAAAACCGCCGGACTTGTGGATGTAGCGGTTCTCGATCTCGAATGACGGGATTTCCCCATCCAGCAACTGCCGCATGAGCACCATATTGCCTTCGTAATCATCCGGGGCAATCAGTGTCGAGAACTCCATCTCCATCAACTCTTCCCGACTGTAGCCCGTGAGATTGCAGAACGCCGCATTGCATTGGACAAGCCGCCCTGCGCACATGGAGATGGCAATGCCCGTCGCCGCGTGATCGAAAATGTTGCGGAAACGCGCCTCGCTCTCCCTTAGCGCCTCTTCAGCCTTCAGCTTTGAAACCGACACCGCGAGATGGTCGGCCAGTCGTTCCAAAACCGAGAGGGACTCGGGCATGAAGGCCCCTTTGCGCCAAGCGTTCAGCTGCAAAAGGCCCATGCGCTCCAGACCGTCTTGCAGCGGCAGCAGGGCAATCGAGCCGTAGCCCGCATGGATACACCGGCCGCGGACGCGTTCCCGTACGTCGAAGGGGCCCTCGAGAAGCGCCGAGGAATCGTTAGTCCAGAACGTTCCGGTCTCTGTGAAAAACGCCTGCAACGGGGCCAACTGCCCGCTGATGACTTTGCCGCATAGGCACGCCGCACGAAGCGTCCTTATGGTTTCGTCATACTCGCACAACCTGTTTTCCGCTTGCAGAAAATCGTTCGAGAACCCCAAGGTTTCGCAGTAAGGGAAGTCGTCGCCTTCCCGCAAGCGGATTCCCACCGCATCGCAGCCTGCGTGTTCTTTGAAAAAGAGGGCTGCTTTGTGCAATAATTCCCTGACGCTTTTCCCGGTGTTGACCAAGCGCAGGAATTCGATCATAAGGTCCCGTTCCCGCTGGCTGCGGTTGCGCTCGGTCAGGTCGCGAAGGATCCCGATCATCCGGCCGTCGGGCAGAAGTTGCCCGTTGATCTCGCCGCAGAAGACCGCGCCATTCTTGCGCTTGAATTCCCATTCCTCGATATGCGGGCGTCCGCAACGCACCTCTTCAAGGGCTGCGGGCAACCGGGACTGCTCTTTCTGGGTTACGATGTCGCTAATGCATCTCCCGAGCAATTCGTGGCGTTCCATTCCGAGCATCTCGAGACCGCGGGTATTGGCGTCCACATAACACCCCTGCGCATCTGTAATGAAGATGCCGTCACAGGCGTTCTCGAATAGCATGCGGAACTGCTTTTCCGATTGGCGCAGCGTCTGTTCGGCGGCGGCGTTAGCCTTGCGGAGACGGAGCGAACAGATGCCGAAGGCCACGTCCTCTGCCAAGTCGGTCAGCAGGGTGATTTCATCCTCGGAAAACGGGTCTGGCTCACTGGAATAGAGGGACAAGGCTCCGATCGTCGCTCCGTTGCTGGTCAGCGGCACGGCGATGGAAGAGGCGTAACCCCGTCGCGTGGCCTCTTCGCGCCAAGGTGCGTAAGAAGCGTCCTTCAGGATATTGCGGCACAGCACGACTTTCCCCGTACGGATCGCCGTGCCCGTCGGGCCGTGCCCCCGGTCGGCATCGGCCCATGTCAGTTTGAGGGTTTCGAGATAGCCCTCCTCGAATCCTGCGGCGGCAACCGGACGGACGGATTTTTCCGCATCGTTTTCGGCGATCCCGATCCACACCATGGCGTGTCCGCAGTCCTCGATGACGATCCGGCAAACCTCCTTCAGATAGGAGGATTCCTCCTCCGAGCGTATAAGAGCCTTGCCGCTGTTACGGAGCGCCTGGAGCATGCGGGTAAGCGTGCGGAGCCTGGCTTCACATTTATTTACCGCATCTTCACTCATCCTGTTTACCCATACCCCATCGCATTCTAACGATACAGGTAACTTACACTTCGCCTGAAGGGTTGTCGAGCGTTTCGCAAGGGAAATGCTTACAAACCGGCATCCAGTACGATCTTGTAAGAGCGTTTTAGGCGAGCCGCCCTGAAGCGCGGGTCGTTGTCCGGCACCAGGTAGTAGCCCTGGCCCGCCGGCTCGGCTGCGAACGCCGCATCGCGTACCGGCGTGAGCACGCCCGCATAGGGCACGCGGACAACCTTGTGGGGCCGAAGATTCTCCTGCTGATAGTCGTAATAGAGGTTAAACGAGCCTTTGAAAATGCCGGTCCGCGCCGAGAAACTCAGCGTGGCCTGGGCACTGTTCTCTGCCGAATAGTCATAAATCCCGTTTGTCACGGGTGGCCGGCTGCCGCGCGTTATGGTCAGGCGCGAGCCGTTCGCGGTGACGTTGATGTTCTCAGGCAGGGCGTCCGGCTGATTGTTCGTTGCGCCGCCAGTGTAATGATAGCTCACGCCGTTCGTCTCGGCGGTGAACAGGTAATGTGCCGCGAGCGAGGGGATGGTGCTGTAAAAACCTCCGGACGCATCGAGCATCATGCTGAAATTGTCCGCGCCTGTGCCGACTTTCTCCCAGCGCACGAACCAGTCCAGTTTACGGTCGGTGACAACGGTCCGCCTGTCGGACGTGATCCAGAAAAGGCCCCCCGCCCAACCGCGCCGCGCGTTGACCGGCACGAAGAAGGGGACACAGGCCTCCGGGCCACAGTCGTCGAAAAGCAGAAGGTGGCTCGATTGCGTAAAGCGGGTGCCGTCAGCCAAGACACCGGCGATCTTCACGTTGCCCCTGTTGCCGACGGTCAAGGTCAGATAGCCGCTTCCTTCGGGAGCGGCCTGAGCGGCGCCGAGAGAAAGCGCGTCGGCGGCCGGCAGGGACACCGTGTAATAGCCGCGGTATCCGTTCAGCGCGTTCTGTGCGGGCAGATCATTGCGGTCCACAAAACGGTTGCGGGCACCATCCAACTGCCAAACCCCCATGCCCGGCGCGCCACCCGTCAGTGAGCCCCAAACCCTGTTCTGCCGGACGAAGAGCTCCAAGACTGTCCCGTTCCGCGCCTGCAGCGTGGCGCGGTACGTGCCGTCAGGCTGCTGGAGCGTCCATGACGAGGCACGGAAGGTCAGCCTCGTTCTCTGTGTTGCGACTCCTGCCGTGAGCCGGCCGCTCAGGCGGCTGACGGTGAGCGACAAAGTCCCTTGAAGCGCAGGAACCGATGTGCTGCCGAAGGCGCGCTCCGCGTAGAAGAAACCGGTATAAGTGCCCGGCGTGGTCAGCGCTGCGCCTCCTCCGGGGGTACAGAGATACCCCTCGCTGTCCGCGACCCAGAACGCATAAAGCACGTGGTCGACGGGGTTCGCCACAAGCGTCGAGGCCGTCACCTGCGTTCCCGCTCCGGCGGGTGCGGTCCACCAGCCTCCGAACGTGTAGCCCGTGCGCGTCGGCACAGGCAAAACACCATAGGTCTCCGCGACGACAAGCGTCAACTGGTCTGGCGTGACGGTTCCGCCCTGCGCATCCAAGGCGACCGAGTCGGTGACGAAAGGAGTCAGATAAGGATATCCCGCATCCTCTACGATTCCCCAAAGCAAGACGAAGTCCCAACCGACGAAGGTCGCCTGCTGTCTCATCTGAGCCGTGGTCCGGCCCGCACCGCCGGCGGAGAGTCCCTGTCCGCTCACATCGGTATCCCAATAAGAGTCGCTCGCGTGACCGAGCCCCTCGCCCGAGAGCCCGCCAACCGCGCTGATACCGGTTACACTCCCGGCCGCATAGCACATGTCGACAAGGCCGAAGGCACTACCGACAAGACCTCCGACTGCCGTATCGCCGTCCACGTCGGCCGTCGCGTAACAGGCGCTCAACGTGCCGGACTCGAGGTCGCCGACCAAGCCGCCAACCGAAAACATATCAGCGCTGACTGCGCCTGCCACATGGCACCTTCTGAGGGTGCCGGCCTCGACGCGCCCCGCCAGACCGCCGACATAAGCGACCCCGGTCACCGTGCCTGTAGATGAGCAACCGATCATCGTGCCGGAATTCAAGCCCGCCAAGCCGCCTACGGGATAAAACCCACTAACCGCGGTTTCGGTCAGACGCACATTCCTGACCGTCGCGCTGGCGGCCAGACTGCTGAAAAGACCGACACCAACCTGGTCCGGGCGGTTGATCGCCAATCCCCGGATGACAAACCCGTTGCCGTCGAGCGTTCCGGTGAAGGGCTGGCTGTTTGTCCAGCTCTGAGCATCGTTGTCCCAACCACCGATGTCGCCGATGGGCTTGAACCCCTCGAGGTCGCCGATGCCCGTTCCCACGTCGTTCCACAACGCGGTTCCTGTGGCGTCGATGTCCTGTGTCAGCCAATAAGACCCGTCCAAGGGATAAGCGGGGTCGTTGCCGATCCGCTGCAGCTCCTCAACGCTCGAGATGGCCTGCGCAAAAAGATTCGTAAGCGAGCCGAGCAACAGGATCAACGCCGCCGCAAATAAGCAACTCTTTTCTATCGTGGTCTTCATCATATTGTTCTCCCGTTTTGACGTGGGCCTTGATATTGGCACCCTCACTTGGCGATCTTGGCCGTTGTTCTTAGGCCTGCCTCGATGTTGATCCGGACATCCACTTCGTTGCCGACCGGGCCTTGAGCGGCGGTGATGCCGAAATCCCGGCGGTCCAGCAAGGTTGAGAGTTCCCAGCCGCAAATGGGGTTGCCCTGCATCCCCGGGCCGAACCCGAGTGACTTCACCTTCAACACGACCTCTTTGGTGACATCCCGGATCGTGAGGTCGCCCGTGACCACGAAGAGCTCTTCTGCGTTTCCGCTCCGCTTCCACGTCTTGCTCTTAAATGTCATGGTCGGATATTTCTCCGCGTCAAAAAACTTATCGGAGCGCAGGTGCTCGTCGCGGAGCGCGGCTGAGGTTGTGATGCTGGCCACATCGATGACACTGTCCGCCATGCTGTTCTCGAGATTGGCGCGGTCCACGGTGAAGGTGCCTTTGACCTTGCCGAAAAAGCCAGGCACTTGCGTGAAAAAGTGCCGGACGCTGAAACCGACCCAGGAGTGAGCGGGGGCGATGTCGTATAGCTCGGTCTCGGCGCGCAGCGGGAACGCGGCGACGAGGCTCACGCACAGCACAAGAAAGGCTCTATGAGACGGTTTCATGACAAGTCTCCTCGCAAGTGATGCCATTCGAATGACGATGAGAACCCGGATGCTTGGCGTTCAAGCATCCGACTCCCAATGCCCAACGGTCAACGGAAAAGTGATCGGACCGCTTAAGGCCGTGTCTGCTACTCGGACGCTTGAAGGGCCAGGAAGTTCTGGATCCCCATCTGCTTGATCTGATCCATCTTCTCCTCGATCTGGTCGACGTGGCTGTCTTCGTCCTTGAGGATCGTTTCAAGAAGTTCTTTGGTCACGTTGTCGCCCGCATCCATCGCGACTTTGATCGCCTTGTTGTAATTCTTCACCGCGAGCATCTCGGCGACGAGATCATGGGTGAACTGTTTGGGAATGTCGGCTCCGATCCGGATCGGGTTCAGTTTGCTGACAATGGGGGTACCCTCCAGAAACAGGATGCGCTCGATCAGTTTCTCGGCGTGTTTCATCTCAGTGATGGCACGTCCGCCGACCATCTTCTTGAGCTTGCCGTAGCCCCAGTTTTCTGCCATCTCCCCATGCACCACGTACTGGTTGATGGCCGTCAGTTCATCGGCCAGCAGATCGTTCAAGACTTCGAGCACCTTTTTGTTTCCCTGCATACTCCACCTGTTCCTTTCATTTGTCCGGTCAGGCCCGGAAACGGGCCTGACGTCACATCAGCCGAGACGCCGCGAACTCCCAGTTCGCCAAACGGTCCATAAACATTGCCACATAGTCCTTGCGGCGGTTCTGATAATCGAGGTAATAGGCATGTTCCCACACGTCGCAGGTCAGAAGCGCGTTCTGACCGTATGCCACTGGCGTGTCGGCGTCCGCCGTCTTGATGACTTTCACCGTATTGCCGTCCTGGATCAGCCACACCCAGCCGCTGCCGAACAGTCCGACGCCTGCGGTAACGAAAGCGTTCTTTAAGGACTCGAAGGTGCCGAACGAACCGACGATCATGTCCAGCAGCCGTCCCGTCGGTTGTCCGCCTCCGGCCGTTCGCATGCTTTGCCAAAAAAAGGTATGGTTCCAGACTTGGGCCGCATGATCAAACACGGCGGTCTTGTCAGTCATGGTTGCCGTTTTCTGTATGATTTCTTCCAGCGAGAACGCTGCGAGCGGCGTACCGGCCGTCAACCTGTTCAGGTTGTCGGCGTACGCTTGATGATGCTGGTCATAATGGAAACTGACCGTCCGTGCCGACATGAAGGGGGCAAGACCCGACGGGTCATATGGGAGCAACGGCAATTGGAAGCCGTCCGCCTTTCGGACGGGGGACTGAATGCTTGTTCTTTCTGCCGTTTTCAAAACGCCCAACAGCCCGGGGAGCGGAAGCGGGGCCAACATCAGGGGCTTGATCATGTCGGAAAGTACTGCGCTCATGCCGGCTCCTATTCCGCAATGGTGATCGCAATGACGGGACATTGATCCCGCGCATCACGGCAATCCGCTTCTGCGCGAGGCGTCCCGGGTTCTGCGATCACGGTGGCGGTTTCTCCGTCCATTTTGAAAACATCCGGGCAGACCTCAACGCACAGGCCGCACCCCACGCATAGATCCTTATCAACGGTCGCCTTCATACAAGTTTCCTTTAAAGCTTACGGCGCATCCACCGGCCAACACTACTCAATATTGACGTGTCATAGTTTAATGCGCTCACCCTTCATGGCGATATGGGGAATAATACCCACACGGCCACGCCAAGACTCCGATAGCCGGCCTTGTGCAACCGGCTACCATGGAGTTTGTTGATCTCCGTTTGAAGGCGCTTACGTCAGGGTGTCGTGATGACCATATAGAAAGCCCTGTCGGAATTGACCGTGTTGGTATAACTCGACAGCGTGGACGTCGCCGTAATGACGGGGGATTCGGGCAAGAAACCCGCGGCCGCCGCAGTCAGGTTCGTGGATTTGTGGACCACGTATTTGATGCCGGGCACGCTCTGCCACTGGATTATGAATTGCCCGCCGCCCGCCGGAATTGAGGCGGCCGCCGTAATGGCAAGCACGGAGTTAGGATCCGTCGGCGAGAGACCCGCGAGGTAACTCTGATAGTAGGTAAACCCGTTGGGGCCGATGGCCTGCGGGTCCACGTCCAGGACCGAGCGGATCGGACCGTTCGTGGCGATACTGGCATTCACGATCTGCTGCTCCCACGTGTCTGGAATTCCGCCGAGGTTGATGTCGCCCGGACTGGCGTTTAAGATCGCCAGCCCGGCTTCGTCCTCGGCCGTCACGATGAGCCCGCTCGCCGCGCGGATCCGCAGGGCCTGCGTCAAGTTGGGGAAGTTGGTGATGGCGACCGGCGTCAACAAGGCGGAAACGCTCCAAGCCTCACCGACGCGTGCGCCGTCTGTCAGGTAGACCAACGGACCCACGGCGGCCGTTCCGAAAGTCATGGCCGCGGCGTTAGCTTTGACCAAGGTGGGGCTGACGGGGTTGGCCGCGATGCTGAGGGTCACCCAGCCGTAAGGACCGCACGCCACATGCAGCACGTTGCTCACGCTTGCGACACCGGTGGCAGGGCCGGGTGTGGCATAGGTGTTGTCCAAGTTCAGATTGTTGTCCAGTCCGTAGATGAGAAGTCCCTCATTGCCGCAGGCCGCATACGCTTGGTTGCTGACGGCCACCATGTCGAACACAAAGCTGCCCGGCACGTTGGTCACCGTCGCCAGCAAAGCCGGAGCGGCGGGGTTGGCCACCGAGAGGAGCTGCAACACGCGGCCGTCCGTCACAACGGCACGCGTGCCGGAAAGGGCAATGCGCCGCAGGTGTGAGAGCCCTGTGGCCGGGTAACTGCCGACGAGCACCGGCGCGGCGGCATTGGCGATGTTAAAGATCTTGAGGCCATAGAGACCGTCGCCCACATAGGCCAGCGGAGAGGCGACCGCGACGCAGCGCGAATTGCTGACGGAAGAGACCGCGGCCAGCAGCCCCGGCAAGGCCAGGTTTTCCAAGCTGTGGGTCTGGAATCCGCTCTCGTCGGCGGCCACAAAGAGCTTGGAACCGATGGCGGCGGCATCGACGGGACGTGCGCCCGTCGCAAAAGTCCCGAGCGGCGCGGGCGCAAGCGGCGTGCCGATGCCGAATGAACGGCACCCTGCAAAACCGGCAGCCACGTAGAGCGTGTTGCCCGCAACGGCCACATCGCATGCCTCGCCCGCAACCGACAAGGTGGCGCTCAGCGCGAGGGTGTTCGCGTCGAGGGTCAACAGCCCCGCCGCGCCCGCCGCCACATAGAGGGCCGATCCCGCGCCGGAGGTGGCCAAGCTGCGGCCGACGGCCGGCAACAGCGCATTGGTCACGACGGTGAGGGCGGAGGGCGAGGTGGTGTTGATGCGGAACACGAACCCGTTGGCGTCCGTGACGAGCGCAGCCCCGGGAACGGGAGTCAGCGACAGACCGGCGGTGACTTGGCTCAGCGTGCCGGTGACGCTCATCGCCGCAGGGTTCGCGGCATGGAGGTTCTGCAGGCCGTGCTGTCCGTCCAACACCAGCAAGCGGGGAGGAACGGGCGTGACCGTCTGCGCGGGCCCGACGGTCTGATAGGCACCCGCCAGCGACGGGGTGGCAGGCGCGGACACATTCAGGACCCGCACGCCTCCGAGGGCGTCTGCCACATACAGCAGGTTATCCGCAAGCGTGACGCGGCGCGCGAAGCCGGAGGTGTCGAACGTGGCGCGGTGGACGAGCTGCGAAGCGACCGAGGCGTCGACGATCTGCACGCCCGCCACGCCGGCGGCGGCGTATACCCAGTTGTTCGATACGGCGAGGTCTTCAACGATGCCGGGCAGACGGATTGCGCCGATGCGGACGGGAAGCGCCGGGCTTGTTGCATCCCACGCTTCGAGCGTAGCCCCGCACCCGAGAAAGACCGTGTTGCCGCTGACCGCGACCGCGTTACAGTGTCCGCCCAAGGAGCCGGCGGCATTGACGGAACGCGGCGAAAAATTCAGGGCGTCGAGCGTGCGCGGCGCGGTCGCCATGCCTGCCACGTTGGTCACGCCATTGATGACGGTGACCACCTGTAGCGTGCCGGCACCCGTCGTTGCGCCGAAGGTGGGCCACGTCAGCCGGATGACCGTGCTTTCGCCAGGCACCAGGGTGTTCACGGTCTGAGACGCAAGGACCGCGCCCGTCAGTGCGTCCTTGAGCAACACCAAGCTGGGCGTGGCGGTGTTTCCGTCATTGAGGAGCTCGACGAACACGCCGAGCGTGTCGCCGTACTGCACGACACCCTCGGGCTGGACGGCAGTCGCGGCCACGGACGGGGCAAGCGGAATGGCCGGGTTCGACGAGATCAGCTCAACCGAGAAACCCGCGGTGGTGTTGGTGACGGCGGACAGGTGGAGTTCGGCAGTGAGCAGATTCCGTCCGACATTGACTGTTCCGGGCGGAAGGTCAAAATCGAAGTAGTTGGTCGCTGCTGAGCCGGACACGGTGTTGCTCGCAAAGGTTCCGTAACCGATTGGTCCACCCGGCATGTTCTGGCGAGCGATCTCCGTTCCGTTCAGGTAGAGCACCGCGCCGTGCGCGCGTTGCATGCGCCCCGCGAGCGTCGTCGGAACGAAGTCCATGGTGAATTCGCGCCGGAAGTAGGTGGTCACGTAGCGGTTGCTTGAGACGCCGCCAAAGCCGATGCTCGTGGCGATGTTCGCCAGGTTATAGCCGAGCGGTGCGGTTCCCGTCTTCCAGAAACCGTCATAATAAGTATCCAGCTGCCACGGGGCCGCGGAAATGTCGAGGCCTTCGTCCAGATATTTCCATGTGGAATTCTTCGCGACCAGCGTGTTTGTCGCCATGCCGCTCACCACGGCCACCTGGGTTTGATTGGTGTTGTTCGCGGTGACGCTCTCGCCGGGAGCCACCGTGACGCCTGCCTGCAGCAGATGGTACCCTGCGGCGAAACCGGCGTTGGTGGTGGTGTTCCACGAGTAAACCAGATTCGTCCTCGAGTTGGCGGCCATAGTGTTGACAACGGTCGAGCCGACGGTGATGGGCGTTGCCGTGATGTCCCGCAGCATGTGGGAGAAGCTCTCTGCGTAGTCGCCCGCATTGGTGACGGTGACGACGACGTTGGTGGTCACGTTCAGCGGCACCATCGATGCGATGGTGATCGAGTGAACGGCGAGATCATGGAAGGGGTCGCGCAGCGTGATGCCGGTGGTATAGGTGTTGTCCGCGACGTCGATTTCGCCGGCGGTCGTGCCCAAGACGGCCTTGACCTGATAAACGCCCGCCGTCAGCCCGGTCGTGTTCCAATTCAGGACGAGGTTCGTGCCGGCCATTCCCGCCAGGTTGGCGATCAGGTTGGTGGCGATCAGCGGCGCGCCAACGAGCCATTCGACGGTCAGCCGGGGCGCTCCGGCGGTGTTGCCGTTGTAAGACCAAGCGCGCCGTGTTCCGGTTCCCGTGATCTTGAAGACCATGGCGTTGCCTGAAGCCCACCCGGGACGGCTCACGAGTTCCTGGACGACGGTCTTCAAGTCGGGCGTCCGGGCGCTCAGCCCTGTTTCTCCGTCTGCCCAGCTGGGCGGCACCCAATTCACCGTGGCCGTGGTATCGGTCCGATTGAAAATGTTAGATGCGGTGGCCGCAAAGGTCGCGGGACTGTCCGCAGACTGTCCGCGGATGGTCAGTGAGATGGGATTGAGATTGAGGGTGTCGCCTAACCGGCCGGTGAATTGGATGGCGGCGGAGGAGATGGTCACGCCTGCGGGGATCCCGAGATTCGGGAAGCGCACGCCGACGATCTGAACATTGCCATCGTCCGCCACGAGCTCCAAATCGGTGCTCGCTATCGAGACGACATGCGACACCGCGTCCTCTTCCGCATCGTCGCTGCCGGTCCCGATCTGCCATGTGTTCGAAGTGCTGACGAACGTGCCGCCGGTCAGGTTAGTCAGAGAAACCAGGAAGGGACCTGTGGCTGACGCCGAAGTGTTGGAGATCGCGACCGTAAGCGGCACCTGAAAGCCCGCGATGCCAGCCGTAGTCGAAAGCGAGATGATCTCGACATCGCTGGCGCTCGGGGGAGAGAGGGAGATGCTTCGGGCAAAAGCGTTGTTGGCCGTTGCTGTTTCTGAAGCGAGCGTTGAGGCGACGGCCTGAACCGAATAGACGCCGGCGGACAACCCAGTTGTGCTCCAGACGACAGACAGATTGGTATAGGCGTTACCGGGGAGAGCCGTGACGGGCAGCGTTCCGATCAGCGTGCCGGAGGTGACGTTGCTGACGGCCACATTGAAGGTCGCGGGATTCAACGTGAGGTTTGTCACCGTCACTTGGAGCGTCATGTTTGTGTTGATCATGCCACAACAGGGTTCCACTGCGGTGACCGCGATATCGGCAGCGGGAGTATAGGTCAGAGCCATACTGGTGAACTGTCCGGACGCATTGCTGAAGTTCGGATAGTTGGTTGACACGGCGCTCGGGCCTTTGACGAACGGGCAGGCGGTGGCAAGATAGGGCCCCTGCGCATTGCTGCTGGTGTACTCGGCGCGAAAGTAATAGATGCCGTCCGGCACCACCTGACCATCCGTGCCGCGGCAGTCCCACGTCACCGGATGGGTTTGCGGCTGGGCGGTGAGGGTCGCGGACGTGATGCCGTCCACACCCGTATATGAGCCGCGGCTGGCGATCCACTGGTAAAGGTACTGTATCCGGACGTTAGCGTGGCGGCACAGGGTCTTGATGAAGGTTCCGCTGCTGTTGACCACCCAGACGACGGCGACATTTCGCGGATCGTAACCGCCGTTATAATTTTGCGTTGTTACCGTATAGGTCACGTTGCCATCCGTATTCACCGCGCGGACCCTTTCCGGGATCAGGGCAAAGGTGACCGCCATCAGAAGCGACAGGACAATGTGTTTGTTTTTCATATCAACCTGCTAGGTTAAAGGTGAAGGGTTTCAGCTCTCCAAGACTCGACAATCTCCCGGCTGAGCCGGGTAACGTGCGGCAGCGCGGCGGCGACCGCCGGCGAAAGCTCCATCCCGTATGTCATTGAGGCGGGCTCTACGCCTAAGACCGTGAACTCGGGCCAGTCCGCTCCGGGCGGCAACAGGTGCCGGCTTGCGAGAAGGCTGACCGTGTGGGCGGTGTGAACGCGCTCCGGCATCGACAGCTCGCTTTCGGAGAAGCGTCGGACCGTACCCGGTTCGCTCCCGCACTGCACCGCATCAATCAGAAGGACGCGTGCCGCATCCTCGAGGAAGGACAGCGCGGACAGGACATCGGTTCCCGCATCGACTACCAGCGTATCAGGCGGCGGGTCTTTTGCCAGCGACTGTGCCGCGTGCACGCCTACGCCGTCGTCGGTGCTAAGCCAGTTTCCGATTCCCATGATGACGATCTTTCCGTTCATGTCGGGCACCTATCGTGTTTAGCTTCCTTGGCCGTCATCACGTGGGTGGCGCAGTCGAGGCAGGGGTCCACAGAATGGACCACGCGCAGGGCTTCGACCGGGTGGTTTACGTTGGCGATCGGCGTGCCGAGCAACGCCTGTTCGAGAGGCCCCGGCTGGTCGGCGCCGTCGCGCGGGGAGATCGTCCAGCACGTCGGGGTGATGACCTGATACCGGGATATCTTGCCGTCCGTGATCTGAAGCCAGTGGCCCAGCGCGCCGCGAGGGGCTTCCGTGATGCCCGCGCCCATCGCGTTCGCAGGAGCGGGCCACTCCTCGTTCACAGTTGAGTCTCCTGCAAGCAGTTCGCTCATCCACCCCTTCATCGCGGTGGCGATCTTGTGCGCTTCATAGGCACGCGCGCGGATGCGATCCATGGCCGAAACGCCGTTGGTGTATTCGCCGTTCACCCACATGCGGGCCAGCGGGCCGCATTCGTAAGGTGCGCCGCTGTAGCGGGGAGCCTTGAGCCAAGAATAGGCGTCCGCCTTCGGGTACTCCGCGTTGCTTTCGCCCACGGCAGGATTGAGATGGTTGTCGGCGTTGTTGTACCACGAATGGATGACATCTTCGGTGATGGCTGCCGTATCGACCGTCTGGACCGCGCCGGCGCCGTTCACGATGCGTCCTTCCGTGAAGAGCTTGGTGGTGTTGGTGTTGTCGAGTTCGAAGACGCCGTAGGACAGCAGATTGCCGTATCCTCTCCCGATGAAAAAATAATCGCTGTAGAGGGAGGATAGCCGTTCGACATCCGGCAGGTAGCGAGTCCGTATAAAAGTCAGGATCTCGTCAAGTCCCGCACTGTACGTGTCCATCTTCGGCTGCGTCGGCACGGCGGTAAAACCGCCTGCGATGTAGGAGGGCGTATGCGGCAACTTGCCTCCGAACAAGGCTCCGATCTCGTGGCAGCGACGGCGCATCGTGATGGCTTCCAGATAGTGCGCCGTGAAGAGCTCGGACGTGGCCTTGTCCACGCGGCGGTCCATCTCGAAGCCCGGAGTCCACGGCGGCATGCCGAGTCCCTGGATGTAGTCCGGCAGGGAGAGCAGGTAGAAATGGAGAATATGGGACTCCAGATAACAGGCGCCGTGAACCAGGTTCCGCAGGATCCGCGCGGGCCCGGGCACAGCCATGCCGGACGCATCCTCCAAGGCCAAGACGGCGGCCTGGGCATGTGAAGTCGGGCAGACACCGCAGATCCGTGAGGTGATGATGGCGGCGTCACGGGGGTCACGTCCCTCCAGGACCTTTTCAAAACCGCGGAACAGCGTGCCGCAGGTCCGCACGTGGGTCACCTGCTGGACACCGCCCACCGTATCCACCTCAATATCGACTTTGAGGTGGCCCTCGATGCGCGTCAGGGGATCAATGGCTGCTACGATGATAGGCATGGCGAACTCCTTCTGATATTCATTCCGGGGGGTGCTCGACAGAGGCACCCCCGCAAGATGGTCCGGTTACAGCACGTACGGCTCGTAAAACGACTGGGGGCCTGGGAAGGTCTTTTCGACGCAGCCGTGGCAGTTGGCGTTCACGCCGATGCACCAGTTGTTTTTCCACCGCTCGTTGGGCGGGTTGTTGGGATCCGTGGCCTTGATGTTCCACTGGCCGTCGCAGCGCGATTTGGTTGCCGGGCCGCGGCAGCCGAGCTGGATCGTGCAGCGGCCGTCGCAATTGATGAAACTCGTCGCCTCGGGCGGCGCGTTGACGTTCACCAGGTTGTTGCGGGGACACTTGTCATGTATCAGCGCAGGCGCCGCCGCGCCCGAGAGGCGCTGCGAGTAGAGCGCCGTAGGCCGGCCGTCGGCGTCGAGGTTGACGGGTGTGCCGGTGAGCAATTGGACGATGGCCCAGACGACCCAGTCCGGATTTGCGGGGCAACCCGAAATGTTGATCGTGGCGCGTCCGGTCAAATCGTGAATGCTTCTGACCCCCGTGGGGTTGCTCCCGGAAGCCGGGATGCCGCCGAACGAGGAGCAGGTACCCGCGCAGACGATCGCCAGCGCGCGTGCCGACAGGTCCTGCACGGCCTGCATGTAGGTCGTCTCCTGTCCGTTCAGGCTGTAGACGATACATGGGCCGCCGTGGAAGGCGGTGGGCACACCACCCTCCAGGACCAGCACATAGTTGCCGCCGTCGTAGACCCTTTTCAGCTCGGAGACCGCCGCGTCGCCGGCGGGCGTCATCAGGGTCGCGTGGAAGACCAGATTCACCGCGCCGGTCAGAACGTCGGCCACCGTCGTCGGGAAGGCGTCGGCGATCCGGTTAAGGAACGAGACCGAATCGCCTGTGCACGAACTGCCGTGCAACCAGATGACCGATGGGGCGTTCGGAGCGGCGAGCGCTTTGGATAGCAGGCCGAGATCGACCGCATCCAGTCCGATGTAGGCTGCTCCATAGCCGCAGTATCTCAGGAATGTCCTTCTGCTTACTGTCATATCCGCTGACTCCTTTCTTCCTTCGCTTTTCCCGCGAGGAAGGCGGTTGAAACACCGTTTTTTATTGGGTGATTGCACATTCGTTCCGAGCGCCTTTGCGCTCCGTGGAATGTTCTCCGGTTTCCGTGTGTTGCACACCTCCGGTCGCTGTCTTGTCAGGCATGGCTCAGCATGATGCTCCGCAGCGTGTCGAGCCGCCTGCGGCCAGCCGGTTGCGCGGCGGGAAGCCCCACACCGGCGATGCGGCTTTCGTAAGTCGGCCGCGTTTCTTCGTAAAGGACACCAACAGGGATTTGGTCGCCCCAGAGAAAAGCCGTATCCAATGCCCTGCGCCAATCATGCGGGTCGTAGTCGCCGGCAAGCGGCACGCACCGGTCGCTGTACCACTTGAACGTGTTGACTCTGTTGAACGAGACGCAGGGATGGAGAATGTCGACCAGGGCGAAGCCCTTGTGCGCGAGCGCGCGCTTGAGCACCCCGACCAAATGGTCGTGAAGGCCGGAAAACCCGCGCGCAACAAAGGACGCCCGCATCGCGACGGCCACGGCCACGGGGTTGAAGGTTCCCGACTGCACCCCGTGTGGCTGGGCCTTTGTCTCAAATCCCTCTTGGGACGTGGGGCTAGCCTGCCCTTTGGTCAGGCCGTAGACCTGATTGTTATGGACCAGCAGCGTGACGTTGATGTTCCGTCGAACGGCAGCCAGAAAATGATTTCCGCCCTCGCCGTAAATACAGCCGTCCCCGCTTTCGACAATCACATTGAGAGCCGGGTTGGCGAGTTTGATGCCGGTGGCCACAGGCAAGGCCCTCCCATGAAGGCCGTTAAAGAAATTCGTCCGGAAGTAGTGCGGGGCCTTGGCCGCCTGGCCGATCCCCGACACAACAATGATCTGGTGCGGAGCAAGGGACATATCGACCAATGCCTGTTTCAAAGCCTTCAGAATGCCGAAATTCCCGCAACCTGGACACCAGGTCGTTTCGAACTCGCCGTAGGCGCCGAGGTTGAGGGGCTCATGTTTCATGTCTGAGCCTTTCCAGAATGTATTCCGGAGTAAACGGGCGCCCGTCATAACGGGATACGACACCGGCGAAAGCGAAACCCGTTTCGCTGCGGATCAGGCGGGCAAACTGGTGCGTGGCGTTGCCTTCCACACACACCGTGCGTCGCGCGGACTTCAGGCGTCCGAGGAACTGGTCCGGGCAGAGCGGCCACACTTGGTCGAAGTGCAGGGTTGCGGCCGGCTGCCCCTCCGCGTTCAGCCGTTCGGCCGTCTCTTCCACCGCCCCTTTCGACGAACCCCATGAGACGAGCAGAAGTTCCGGCGCTTCGCCTCCCCGGTATTCGGGAGGCACGGCGCGGTCTTTCAGCACGGCGAGTTTTCGCAGGCGCTTGTCCACCATGCGGACGCGTTCCCCCGGATCCTCGGTGACGTGCCCGTCGGCGGTGTGCTCGTGACTGTCGGCGATGACCAACTGTTCGCCGGCGCAGGGCAGCAGACGGGGAGAGACGCCCGACTCGGTCTGGGCATACGGTAAATAGGGCTCCTGCCCTCCGTCCGCCGCAGGAGGTGACGGCGGATGCTGCGCTTCACCGAGATCGAGCGGCAAAATGTCGCGATACGAATGGGCAAGGCACTGGTCCGTCAGCAAGAACACCGGCCCCTGGCTCGCCTCTGCACAATCGAAAGCCTCGCGCATGAGGCGGAAACAGGTTTCCACCGAGCCGGGCGTAAAGACCGCCCGCGGAAATTCGCCGTGTCCCGCGTAGAGCACCAGCTCGAGATCCGATTGTTCGGTCCGGGTGGGGAGCCCGGTCGCCGGTCCCGGTCGCTGAGCGATGACGAAAACCGCAGGGAGCTCCGTCGCGGCCGTCAGGCTGACGGCCTCGGTCATGAGCGCGAACCCGCCTCCCGAGGTGGCCGTCATGCTGCGGGCACCCGCATAGGCGGCCCCGAGTATCATGTTGGCCGCCGCGATCTCGTCCTCAGCCTGCTCGACAACCACGCCCAAGGCATCGGCGTGTTTGATCAGGTTCATCACGACCGAGGTGGCCGGAGTCATGGGGTAGAACGCGCAGAACCGCACGCCAGCCGCCAGTGCGCCGAGGGCCAGAGCCTCGTTGCCGTTCATCATGAGCCGCGGGACGGCCGGGACGGCCGGCGGCAGCCGCGGCGGGACGGCGGGAATGACCCGCCGGGCCCACGCGTAACCGGCATTGACCGCGCTGCGGCTCTCTTGCGCGACGGCCGCCTCTTCTTTCGCCTTGAAGTGGAAAGAAATGACCTCGGCGGCCAGCTCCGGATCGAGCCCGATCAGCGCTGCGGCCACTCCCAGGGCGGTCACCGCCTCATACCGTTTTCCGGCCAGTTCCGGGTAAGGAACGCGGAGGCTGCCGGGGAACGTCTCGGAGGAGGCGGCAGGCAGAATCACGACGCCGCCGTTCTGCGACACGGCGGACTGGTGCGACGCGACGGACACCTCGTCGAGCGCAACGAGGACGTCGACCGTTTCTTGCGGCGCACACACGGGCGTTATGCTCGCGCGGACCGCGAACGAGTTATGTCCGCCGCGGATGCGCGACCTGTAGTCCTGCGCCACGAAAATATGATAGCCGCTGCGCATGAGCACCTTGGCCAAGGCCTCTCCGGCCGTGACAAGCCCTTGTCCCGCTTCGCCTCCGATAACGATCTGAAGGGTGTTTTGGGTCATGGGTCATCTCTCTTCCAGCCTCTACCGGTTCGGCACCGCCGAGCGGTTGACTCCGGAGGCCTTCGCTTCCCGCGATTGCGACAAGAAATAGATGGGCAGCGGCAGGTTCGCGACGTGGCCGCGCACGCCGGGTGTGGTCTTTGCAATCACAGCCCCGGCCATGCAGATTCCTAAGGCGGCCTCCAGCGAAGCCTCTTTGGATTTCTCGATGAGAGGCAACTCTTCCTCGAGCTGTTCGAGAATGGGGCCTGATTTATAGTCGAAGTCCATGTCGAACCCGCAGTCGTCGCGCAGAAACGAGACCATATCGCGTGACCCCGCGGATCCGATGATGCGGCAATCGCGCAAGTTCGACAACAGGCTGGCGACGCTGCCCTGAACCCCAGCCGTTCCGGAGACGAGCAGGGAGCCGCCCGGTTTGACGCGGATCAAGAAAGCGCTGGCCCAAGAGCACATGCGCTGCAGGCCAAGCGTGCCGAGATAAATCGAGAGCGGGTGACTCTCACAGGTGATTAGCCGCACGGCACTCGCCGGCGCCACGAACCCTTCGCGCCAGCCCAGATTCGAGATCACGATGTCGCCGGGCTTCAGTGCTTTTGATCGTGATTCGATGACCGTTCCGACGGCACCGCCTTCCATGGGCTTGCCCAATTCGAACGGCGGAAGATACGATTTCCCGCCGCGCATCCGGCAGAACATGCAGGGGTCAAGCGACAGATACGTGTTGCGCACAAGCACCTGCTCCTCTTGCGGCGGCTCCAGAACAACGGTCTCCAATGAGAAATTGGCGGCCTCAGGACGACCCTGAGGACGGGAGCGTAAGCGGATTTCTCTGCTTGTGATGGGCTGCATACAAATCTCCGGAGGCTCTGCAATCAACGTTATCCACGCTTGCCCTCGAGACAACCCAGGAATGTTGACCGCTTGGTGTGGGGAGAGTATCCGAGAAGCCCCATTTTTGCCATGGGGAGAAATCCTACTGATCGTGGCCGATATTACGATTGGCGGATGGTATTTATTATGAAAGAATAATGACCATCAATCTGGGGTGTCATTAATGAAAAAGATCACCGTCTTGTTAGTGGATGACCACAGTGTGGTGCGAGAGGGACTGCATGCGATTCTGCAGGCCGAAAGCGACATCAAGGTTGTCGGTCAGGCAGAAACCGGCGTGGAGGCCGTGGAAAAAACCGAAAGCTTGCGCCCTGACGTGGTGGTCATGGACATCGCGATGCCCCTGTTGAACGGATTGGAGGCGACGCGCCAGATTCGGATGAAGACCCCAGAGACGCGGATTCTGGTCCTCTCGGCCTACAGCAACCCGGCCTGCGTTGAGCAGGTGCTCGCGCTTGGCGCAACGGGGTACCTGATTAAAAAATCTTCCATCCACAGTCTCGCCCTGGCGATCAGGCAGGTCCACAAGGGTGAGCGGTTCATCGACTCTTATGTAGCGGCCTCATTCACCGCTGAACCGGAGAACAAAACGGCGCATGCTCGGCCCGGCGATTCGCGCGATGTTTGCTTGACGGCACGCGAAACCGAAGTTCTCAGGCTGATTGCCGAGGGGCTTCTCAACAAACAGGTCGCCGCCCAACTGGGCATCAGCGCAAAAACTTCGGAAAAGCACCGTTACAGTCTCATGGAAAAACTCGGCATCCATGACACGGCGGGGCTGACGCAATACGCCGTCGCCGCTGGACTGACGGACAACACCCGCGCCCCCTGACCGGCCGCACGGGAAAGACTTTTCCGTTTCGCTCTGCCGGCTGCCCGCCTTGTCCGCGTGATTCGGCGCTAACGCTTACACACCTGCCCGGGCGACAACGGTTCCCGTGGCTTAGTAGGAATAGACCCCATAGGCTGAGCCTTGGCCAGTCGTCTATCATGACGGCCATGTGAGAAGGCCTCAAGCAGGCCGGAATATCCAGCGTAAGAAGTGAACCCCCTTGAGCGGTGCCGGACGGACGTCTCGGAATTGCTCTCAAACCGACGAGAGGAGTCAGCGATGAACACAGTAATGACGATGGCGATGGTCATCTGTTGCGCCGGCCTGATGGCGGGATGTAACAGCATGTGCCCAGGAGGCAAGCCCTGTTCCACATGCGGGAAAAAAGGGACGGACATGTCTTCAGGCCGCTGCCCGGGCGCCAGCAGTGACTGTGCCGGAGGCGTCTGCATGACCAAGGCTTCAGGCGCCGCGACGGACGTGATGAAGGAGGGCGTGGTCAACACGGCGGCTTTGGTGGCCCTGTTGCGCGCGAAGACGCCCGTGACCGTGCTGGATGCGCGGACCGGCAAGTATGACGACGGCAACCGCATCCCCGGTGCCCTTGCGCTCGCGCCGGATGCTCCTGAGGGACACGTCGCGTCCCTGCTGCCCGATAAGCAGAAGCTCGTGGTCACCTACTGTTCGAATCTCAAATGCCCGGCCAGCCACATGCTGGGCGAAAGACTCCGCAAGTTGGGCTACCTTAACGTTCTCGAATACCACGAGGGCATTGAGGGCTGGATGGCTGCCGGCAACACGGTTGAAAAGGCAACCCGGTAAACAAACAACGGAACAAAAGGAGGGATCGGCATGAAAAGCATTAAGAGGCAGACACCCGAGAATAAGGCTACCCGTGAAAGCAAGAAGAAAGTGCGGTTCGAGGTAGCGGCGGAACCCGGCAGCCAAGTGTATGTTGCCGGAACGTTCAACGATTGGAGTCCAACAGCGAACCCGCTGAAGGACAATCCGGACAGCGGACATTTCAAGACGACGCTGACCCTTGCCGGAGGGACACACGAGTACAAGTTCATCGTCAACGGTCTGTGGATGTCAGACCCCAAGTGCCCGGACTGGGCTCCTGACGGCTGCGGTTCCCTGAACAGTGTGCTTCATGTCTGACGCACCGGCGGCATGGGATGCCGGCGATGAGAAAGGGCCAGCCCAGCCCTCCGATTGGGGTGATTCATTCGGTCAACTTAAGGTGACAAAATGCTCGATGACACGCTTAAAGAACGTTGTGTACATGTCCTGCCGCCTCTGCCTTATGCGGAGAACGCGCTAGATCCTGTGATTTCAGCACGTACGATGGGGTTCCACTACGGCAAGCATCACAAGGGCTATGTGGATAACCTGAACAAAATGATTGCCGGAACAAGTTTTGCGGACTTGACGCTGGAAAAACTGATTTGCGGGACGGTCGGCAAGATCGAAAAGGCCGCGATCTTCAACAATGCGTCGCAAACGTGGAACCACACGTTTTTCTGGAACAGTCTGAGCCCCCTGGGCGGAGGTGAACCTCCTGCCGAGCTGAAAAAGAAGATCGAGCGCGATTTCGGCACCGTGGAGGGCTGCAAAAAAGAACTGGCGGCTGCGGCCACGACTCAGTTCGGAAGCGGCTGGGCATGGCTCGTGTTGGATGGCGACACGATGAAGGTGATCAAGACCTGCAACGCGAACTCGCCGCTGGCCATGGGCATGAAGCCGCTGTTGACGATCGACGTGTGGGAGCACGCCTACTATCTGGACTATCAGAACCGCCGCGCGGACTACGTTACCGCGGTTCTCGACAAACTGATCAATTGGAAGTTTGCCGAAACTAATGCCGGATAGTGCCGAAACGACAGACGGCGCGCGCCAGAAACAGCACCGGCAGCAACGACAACCACCCAGATCGCCCTCTCTTTGAGGGTGCCCTTTCGGGTTGCGCTGAAACGGTCGAGCGACGGAGGGACCTGCCCTACCCCACCCCCGACAGCCAGTCCACAAAGAGGGCTCACGCTTCGACTATCACTAGGGCTCCACGCTGAGTCTGCGGAAACGGGTCAACCCCGCGTATGCAAATTTAGAGATTATCTTGTTGCTACGCACCGCCCGGTCTCCTACGCTAAAGGCATCGAACAAACGAGGGGGCCTGGCCGTATGAACAGACGTGCTTTCATTAAGCTGAGTGGTTGGGCGATGGCGATACCGACGGGAGTCGCAGCAGGACGGTTGAGCGGCGCGGAGGTTTCAGCGCAGGGCACGGTGGTGCGCGAGCCCGCACGTGACGTGCCGGTCGCCGAGTCGGCCGACGTGGTCGTCTGCGGCGCCGGACCTGCTGGCGTGGCAGCCGCGATTTCTGCGGCCCGCAAGGGCGCGAAGACGATTCTGGTGGAGCAGCACGGCTGCCTCGGCGGCATCTGGACGTCCGGCCTGCTGTGCTGGTTGCTCGACCAGACGAACAAGAAGGGCGTCATGGCCGAGATCACGCAGCGCATGGACGCCCTGGGGGGCCACACCTTCACCGGGGGAGGCAAGCCCACCAACGCCTACGACGTGGAGGTCATGAAGGTGCTGCTCGAGACGCTCTGCGAAGAGGCGGGCGTGAAGGTCTACTACCACACGCGCACGGCCGCGGCGGTCACCGCCGAAGGCCGCTTGACGCATGTGATCACGGAATCGAAGTCCGGGCGCGAAGCGCTCGCGGGCAAGGTGTTCATTGACGCCACGGGCGACGGCGACCTCGGCGCGCTGGCCGGATGCGGCTTCGATTTCGGCCATCCCGAGACGGGGCAGGCGCAACCCATGAGCCTGATCGCGCTGGTCGCGGGACTCTCGGCCCAAGATATCAAGCCCTTCTACAACAACTTGGACGAGGCCAGCTCGTGGGCCGCGCCCAAAGATCGGCTGCGGGTGGCCATGGAGGCGGGCGGCCATTCGCCCTCTTACGCGAAGCCTTCGCTTTTCCGCGTGCGCGACGACCTTTTCATCCTGATGGCCAACCACGAGTACGCCTGCAAAGGAACGGACGTGCGCGACGTGACGCGCGCGACGCTGCACGCTCGTAAAGAGCTGCACGCGCTGATCGACGGCCTGCGCAGCACAGGCGGCGTCTGGAAAGGGCTGCGCCTGGTGGCCACGGCCGAACAGATCGGCGTGCGCGAGGGGCGCCGTCTGCACGGGCTCTACACGGTGACCGCCGATGATCTTAAAGAGGGCCGCCGCTTCGACGACGCGGTCTGCCGCACCACCTTCGGCGTGGACGTCCATGCGCTCGACCCCAAGAAAAACAAGGGCATCGAGTCCCACGCGTGGAAGGCCAAGCCCTACGACATACCGTTGCGCGCGCTCATCGCCAAAAACGTGCAGGGGCTGATGTTCGCGGGGCGCTGCATCAGCGGGGATTTCTTCGCGCACGCCAGCTACCGCGTCACGGGCAATGCCGTCGCGATGGGCGAGGCGGCCGGCAAGACCGGCGCCGTGGCCGCGCTGAGCGGGCGGCCGCCTGCGGCGGTCCGCATCAACGAGCTGGGCTGACACCTGTGCGGCCGCGGCCCGCAGGAGACAAGGCCCGGCTCATCCTCACTCGAACTGCGCTTTGAACGTGCCGAAGAGGGCTTTGAGTCCGGCGAGTTCGGCTTCGAGCGCGTCGACGCGCGCTTCAAGCGCCGCGAGACGGGTCGCCTCGCCCATGACCGCAGCCACAGCGGCGGGCGGCGGAGGTTCGGACAGCGGCTGCTCTGCGGAAGGCGGCTGATCACCCAGCAGGTGGGCAACACGCACCTCTTTGTGACCGTGTTGCCGCGGCAGCTCCGTCAGCAGCGCGCCGCCGGGGCGGACCGCAAGGCGGTCGAGCGTGGCCTGCACGTCTTCACGCGTATTGAACGGATGCATGCGGGCCGCGCGGCTGTGGAGTTCCCCCGCCGTCTGTGGGCCGCGCAACAGGAGCTCGCAAAGGATGGCCCGCTCATCCGGCGCAAGAGCCAGCCGGCTGGTCAGCCGCTCGCGATATTTGAGCGCGCGCGCATTGGCACCCGCGAACGAATCCACCACGCGTTTTTCCTGAAGGCTGTAGATCCCCCGGGCGAGGGTCTCCTCGTCGAGCGCGAAAACGGGGGCGCGATTGTTCTTTTGATTGCAGGCCGCAAGCAGCGCGTTCAGGGTGAGCGGATAGTACTCGGGCGTGGTGATCTCCTTCTCGATCAGCGATCCGAGGATGCGGGCTTCAAGCGGAGACAGTTGGAGATCGGTCGTATCCGTGTCCATGTCGAGACTCATCCCATCAGTTCGTGGTTTTCTTGTCGGCGAGCGGGTCATACCGTCGGGCCGCGTTGCGGTCCTTCTTCCAGAAATCGGTGAAGGCTTTTTGGAAGTGCCCCATGTTGACGTCCTTGAAGGCCTCCGTCGTGGCCGCCTCCGCGTCTTTTTTCTGGGCGAGCGTTTTGAGGTAGGTGTCGAGAATGGCGGCATACCGGTCTTGGCCGTCAACCGGAACGCCTTTGCGCAGATAATAGACCAGCGCCCAGGCCGCGGTGTAGTTCAGCGAGCGCTGTTCGTTGGAACCGCTATAGAACCCGGCATAGCCGGTATGGATGAGCTTGGGCAGACTCCGGGCAACGGTGTCGAGGTTGCGGAACAGATGTTCGACCCGGGCGTTCTCGGGAATCTCGACATGACCCTTGTTGTCCACCTCCGCCGTCTCGAAAAAGCAGGCGTGCCCCTCGTTGAACCACGTGGCGTTCTCCGTCATCGCACAGGCGTAAAAGAGGTATTGGTGGAAGCCCTCGTGCCGGATGATGTCGAGCGTCTGCTCGCGGTCTTTGCCCTGCGACAGGATGACCAGCTCACGGCACATGGGCGACCACAGGCCGGCGCTCCACTCGTGCTCTTTGCCCACATACTGCTTATAGGCCGCGGGCGCCTCGAAAATGCGGACGACGCTGACATCCGTCGCGGTCTCGAACGGGGGGATCAGCTTGGCGAAGGCGACGCGCAGGACCGGCATGGTGGCCTGCAGTTCTTTGACGAGCGCCTTGCCGGCCGCGCTGCGGATATCCGAGAGGAAGATGTAATCGGGGGTCTCGGCATACCACCAGTCTTTCATGTTCGCGATGCTCTTGCGAGCGGCCGTGCGGCTCGGATGTTCAGGGATCTCAGCGGCGGCCGCTTTGCCGGAAGCCGGCGCTGTGACCAGCGCTTTGGGCTGCACGCCCGCTGCCGCCAAAGCCCCGGTCTGGGGCGCAGAAGAGACGTTGGCCAGGAATTGGGTTTCGAAATCTTTGCGCACTTTCGACTTCGGCGTGCTGTCGGCGATCTTGATGACGGCACAGAACCAATCCGACGGCACAGCTTGTCCGTTGGGTTTGCGGGCCTTGACGCGGAACGCATACACGAGAAGCGACGACTCCTCGACCGGGAAAAAGACCGCGCTGGCGAGGTTGAACCCTATGCGCAACGGCTCGGGCGTTTTCGGCGTGCAGGAGGCGAACGCTTTGACCCAGGCGGTGAGGGCTTCGGCGCTGGCGGGATCGAAAGCGTTGACGGGATCCTCCAAGGCTTTGTCGAACGCCTCGCGCTCCACATGCTTCGTCTCGGAGGTGATGACCGGCAGCTGCCGCGTCGGGTGCCCGAGGATCAGGACATTGCCGTCCTCGTCGCGCCACTGTCCCGCGTGCTGAGTGGCGTACCAGAGCTCGACCGGGTCGAACAGGTCGCGCTTAAAGGACTCCTCGCCGCGGGTGAAGGTGTAGGTATAGGTCTTGAACTGTGCGAGCGGTTCGGGCGTGGAGCTGCCGAGCACGCGGATACGCAGGCCGAGATTGGGATAGTTCTTGTCCGAGCGGAACGACGGCGCGGCGCAGGCGGCAAGCGCCGCGATACAGGTGAAGGCGAGGGCGAACCTCAAGGTCGCCGGGGGAGAGAAAGGCGGTCGTGCCATGGCGCTTCCTTTCAGTCGAACCGTTTCACCGGGCGGTGGCAGTAAGGGGTGGAGCCCTTGATGAAATAGTAGTCCTGATGTTTGGTCTCCGCGGGCCAGAAGGTCGTGGCAGGCTCGATGCGCGTCACCACGTTCAGGCCCTTTGCGCGCAACAGGCCGATCAGTTTCTCCGCCGTGGCTTTCTGCGCCTCATTGCGGACGAACACGGCCGAGCGGTACTGCTCGCCGATGTCCGGCCCCTGGCGACCCTCTTGCGTCGGATCGTGGATCTCAAAGAAAAGCCGCGCCAGCGTCTCGTACGTGGTCTGCCGCGGGTCAAAGAGCACCTCGACCGCTTCGATATGCCCCGTGTTGCCCGCACACACCTGTTGGTAAGTGGGACGGTCAACCCGCCCTCCCGTATAACCGCTCACGGCCCGGATCACGCCGCGCGCCTGCTGCAAATAGTATTCGACGCCCCAGAAACAACCGCCCGCGAAGACGGCCCGCTCGAACTCCTTGTCTGTCGAGTCGTCCGCCACGAAGGCCAGCGACACCGAATTCACGCAATGGCGCGTGTTGCGCGGCGTCAGGCGCTCTCCGGTGAAGACGTGGCCGAGGTGGCCCTCGCAGCTCGCGCACACGATCTCCGTGCGGCGCCCGTCCGCATCCGGTATGCGACGCACCGCGCCCGGCACTTCGTCCTCGAACGCGGGCCAGCCGCAGCCGGCGTCGAACTTGTCCTCCGCGCGGTAGAGCGCGGCCCCGCAGCGGCGGCAGCAATAGACGCCTTTTGCGGTGTTGCGCTCGAACTCCCCGCTGAAGGGGGCCTCGGTGCCTTTGCGCACAATGACGCGCTCCTCTTCCGCCGTCAGCTTCCGCCACGCCGTTTTCATCGGTCCCTCCGCCTGCGATGACCACGCCCACGCGGCGGCCATGATCAGGATGTTTATCGAACGTAGTTTCACCATAATGTAAGTATACCTGCCACACCATGAGCAGGGCAAGCGTTACGCGCAACATTCGGAGTCCGAACTCCCCGCGTGCCGATCGTGAACCGGCGACCGTGTTGAACGGTCTCCCCTCTTCAGCGCAGCGGCATGACACGGCGCCTCCTTTTTCGTATAATGCGCGCATGAAGAAACGGCTTCTGATCGCAGGGCTCCTTGCCCTTGTGTCCGGCTCGCTGCTGAAAGGAGACGAAGCCCCCTCGGTCGATCTGTTCGCGGGATGGGGCTGGTCGCCCTACTGGTATGACGGCTACCCCTGCCGGTACGGCTACGCTCCCTATTGGAACGCCTATCCCCGCGTCGGACTCGGCGTCCCCCTGAACGGCTGGGGCGATTACCGGGGCCCCTCCTGCGGTTACTACGACGACCGGCTGTTCTGGGGATATGCCTACGGCGTGAGGCTCGACCTCCGCGAGACCCGCTACCAGGCGGCCTTGTCCGAGGACCTGTTGCAGCCGTTCCCGGGGTCCGCCCCCACAGAAATCCGCGACACGGTTCAGGCGCGGTCATGGGAGCAAACGGTCGAGTCGTTTCTGAGCACCGTCAACGTGGACGCCTGGCAGCAGGCCCTGACCAACAGCGCGGTGCGCGCCAGCCCTGGAAAGTAGGCGGAGAAAGGCCGAAGGCAGGCCTTAGTTCGCCTTTGCATCCGGTCGGCCATTTCGTTACAATGCGGCCATTCGCGGCGCGCGGGGGGTTCGGCTATAGGTGCCGACGGCGGGCTGCGACGTTTAAGCAAAAGGATGGAACAAGATGGCGCTCGCTAATAAACAGCTCCTCGTCGTGTCGGTCGGTCTCGCCGTTCAGGCGGCAGTCCTCGTTCTCGTCAACGCGTTCATCGCCAAAGTGTCGCCGGCCGGAGATGCCATGTGGGTCTCCTTTCAGGCGTGGGCCGTCTATTTCCTTGCGGGCTGCACGCCGATGGGCGGCGTGAAGGCCTGGATCGGTTACCTGACCGGCATCATCGCTTCGGTTGCAATCATCAAGCTGATGGGTGTGCCGGGAATCAGCGGGTTGCCTGCGGTCGGAGGCATGAACCTTGTGATGGCGGTGGCGGTCTTTATCGTCGTCGTTCCCGCGATCATGACCGAGAACCTGAAGAACATGGTGCCCGCGCTCTTCATCGGGTCGGGAGCTTACTTCGGATTGCTCTCCGCCCAGGGCGCGGCCGGCGATCTGACCAAGACCGCCCTCAGCGTGCTGCTCTACTGCGCCGTTGGACAGGTCTTCGGCTACATCACCGTCTTCTGGCGCGGCAAATACGAAGCCTCGCTCGCCAAATAACGCCCGCTTCACCTCATTCCCTGCGCTTCGCCTGTTTCGCGCAGAGGGTGCAAAGGCTCAATGCCGTATACGTCGTATACCGCATTGGGCCTCTTCTTTTGTGTTCCGGCTCCAGCACGTGGACTACGCAAAAGTCATATTCTTTTTGCGCAAAATCGTATAGTTCGTGCTTGCGGAAGCTTGTAGAATAGAAAGCGGACAAGGGGTAAGGCCAGCTTCGGTATAAGTATGAACGTAAAACAGACGGTTTGTGGAATCGGGCTCTACGCCCGACTGTTGGCGGCTCAGGAGCCGGACGCGTTGGCGCTGGCCTTTGACGGAACCGCCCGCGATCGGGACGTCACGGTCATGCGCGGTGAAGCGGGCTCTCCCGTGCGGGTGCCAGGCGTGCGGGGCAGCGCTCTCTGGTTCTGGGGCGAGCCCGGACAAGGCGTCACCGTGCCGAGTCGTTCCGGGCTGGACCTGACCTCCGAAGTGTCCCTCAGCGCCTGGATCTGGCTGAACGGTTTGGGCGACCATCAGACCATCCTCTGGAAAGGCGACCGGAAACCTGCGGTCGACGCCATCAACTACCGCTTGGCCGTCAGGCCCGAGGGCAACTTGGAGTTCTCGTTCAAAGGGCCTTCTGGCGAATGGTGGCAAGCCCTGTCGCCTGCTCCGCTCCAGCTCCAGCGGTGGGTTCATGTGGCAGCGCAGTTCCGCCGCGGAAACGTCGCGATTGACATCGGCGGCAAGCGGGTGTTCGACGGTCCCGTGCGGACCTTTGGCGGCGACTCCAAAGACTCGGCGTGGGCAGGTCAGGTTTTGCTGACGAACGCGGCGCCGCTGGAGATCGGCGTCGGGCAGGAGCCCTCGGGCGAGCCGGGCCACTATTTCTGCGGGGCCATCGACGAGGTGCGCGTGGGAGCAC
>Ga0209066_10000508_pt1 | contig 56732 bp, 61 predicted proteins | sample All_14_2_FD_187198 | JGI IMG/M metagenome (GOLD analysis project Ga0209066, IMG submission 187198) | Freshwater microbial communities in response to fracking from Pennsylvania, USA - Allegheny Zone_MetaG_DW_15 (SPAdes) (version 2) ...
GGGCGGGGCTGAGCTGGCCGTTGTGCATGACGGCCACGCGGTCGCCCAGGGCCAGCACTTCGTCCAGGTCGTCGGAAATCATCAGCACCGCAGCACCGCCATCGCGGGCGGCGATGAGCTGCTGCTGCACGAAGGTGACAGCCCCGATGTCCAGCCCCCAGGTGGGCTGGTGCGCCACGATCAGGCGTGGCGCGGGTGCGGCGCCACTGGCGTTGGACGGTGGCAGCAGCGCCCGGCCCAGGATGAGTTTTTGCATGTTGCCGCCCGACAGGCTGCGGGCGGGGGCAGCGGCCCCGCCACCGCGCACGTCGAAGGTCTCGATCACGCGGCGGGCGTGGGCGCGGGCGGCCTCGCGCTTCACCCAGAAGCCGCGCCACCACGGCAGCGAAAACCAGGGGCTGCGCAGGCGTTCGGACACGGCGTTTTCCCACACGGGCAAGTCGCCCACCACGCCCACGGCATGGCGGTCTTCAGGGATGCGGGCCACGCCCTGGTTCACCACCCACGCGGGCTGGGCCAGCAGCGGCGCCCCCAGCAGCGACACCTGGCCCTGCACGGCGGCGCGCACGCCGCACAGCAGGTCGGCCAGGGCCACCTGGCCGTTGCCCGACACACCGGCAATGGCGACGATTTCGCCCGCGTGCAGGCTCAGCGACACGTCTTGCAGGCGGTCGCGGCCTTCTGCAGCGGTGCTCACACGGTCCAGCACACACACGGGTTGGCCCACGGCTTGGGCGGGGCGGCGTTTGGCGGCCTCGATGGCGTGGCCCACCATCCACTGCGCCAGCTGGCCCTGGGTGGTGCCATTCGCCGGGGCCTCGGCCACCAGCTTGCCCTGGCGCAGCACGGCCACGCGGTGCGACACGCGCAGCACCTCGCCCAGTTTGTGGCTGATGAAAATGAGCGACAGGCCCTGCGCCACCATCTGCGCCAGGGTGTCAAACAGGGCTTCGCTTTCCTGCGGGGTGAGCACAGCGGTGGGCTCGTCCAGGATGAGGATGCGTGCGCCCCGGTACAGGGCTTTCAGAATTTCCACCCGCTGGCGCTCGCCCACCGACAGGCTGGCCACCCGGGCATCGGGCTGCACCGGCAGGCCAAACCGCTTCGACACGTCCAGCAGCTTGGCGCGGGCCGCTGCCCGGCGGGAAAACGGCTGCCACAGCGGCTCGCTGCCCAGCAGCACGTTGTCCAGCACGCTGAGGTTGTCGGCCAGCGTGAAGTGCTGGTGCACCATGCCGATACCCGCCGCCAGCGCGGCACGCGGGTTGCCCGGCGGCAGGGGTTGGCCGTCCACCTCGATGTGCCCCTCGTCGGCCACGTAGTGCCCGAACAGGATGGACATGAGGGTGGACTTGCCCGCGCCGTTTTCGCCCAGCAGGGCCAGCACTTCGCCGCGCCCCAATGTGAGGCTGATGCCGTCGTTGGCCACCAGCGGGCCAAAGCGTTTGGTGATGCCTTGCAGGCGCAGGACGGGAGGTGAAGCGTTCATTTCCATGCCGCCAGAAAAGCCTGCACCACTTTGGCCGAGTTGGTCGCGGCAAGGTGCATGAAGGTGCCCATTTCGTTTTCTCCTTCGCCCCCGCCAGCGAGGTCGCTCAGTGAACGAAAGGCGATGTAGGGCACGCCGTTGCTGTGGGCCACCATGGCCGTGGCGGCGGTTTCCATGTCCAGCACATTGGCCTGGAAGGTGTTGAACGCGTATTCGCGAAAGGCTTTGTGGTCCACAAACGCCTGGCCCGAGACGCCATTGCCCCCCACCACCAGGCGGGGGCGCTGCGACAGGCACTGGCTGGCGTGGCAGTGCGCCAGGTCCACGGTGTGCAGGCCGCGTGCCACATCGAGCATGCGGGGGTCGGCGGGGAACCAGAACTGGCGCCGAACGCCTGGGTGCGTGGCCGAGCGCACTTCCACCGGGCGGGGGTGCATCATGCCGAAGGCGGGCCAGGTCAGTTCGGCTTTCATCCAGTCCGGGGCGGTGTGGTGGCCAGGCTTGTCCTCGCGGGCCATCAGCCATTCCATGTACTGGCCCCATTGCGCGGGCACCGCCACGTCCCCGATGCGCAGACCGGGGTTCACCCCACCGGCGATGCCGCTGTACACGATGTGGGTGACGTGAAAGTGGTCCAGCACCCGCTGGGTGTTCATGGCCGCGTTGGTCATGCTGATGCCCGACAGGAACACCACCACCGGCTGCCCCTCCAGGGTGCCGGTGGTGAACGTCACGCCGTGAAGGCTGTGCGTGCGCGCTTGCTGCACCTGGGGCAGCAAGACCGCCAGCTCGGGCTCGAACGCCGAAATGACGGCGATGCGCGGCGTGGGGTCCAGCCGTTGGGAAGCCACCGCGGCGCCGGGGGCGACGGCCGGCCCCATGGGTGGGGCGGCACAGCCCCACAACCCGCTGGCAAGGGCCACCGCCAGCGCCCCGGCCCCCAGGCGCCAGGGTGCCGATCGGAGAGGATGTGCGAACGGGGCAGCGGGCTGGGCCATGGCGGGTGACCTGTGGGTGGTGGTGCTTACTTGGCAGTGGACTTGGGCGCGTTGTCGTCCACCACCACGGTGAATTTGCCCGCCAGGATGTCGGCTTCCTTGGCTTTGACCTTGGCAACCACGTCAGCGGGCACTTTCTTCTCGAAGGTGCCCAACTTGGACATCTCGGAGCCTTTGTGCTTCATCATGGAATAGGGGCCGTAATCTTCAGCGGTGAACTTGCCTTCTTTCACCAGTTTGAGGGCGCGGTCGATGCTGGGCTCCATGTGCCACAAGGCGGAGGCCACCACGGTGTCGGGGTACTGGGGCTGGGTGTCGATCACGTTGCCGATGGCAAGCACCTTGCGCTCCTTCGCGGCATCGCTCACACCAAAACGCTCTGCATACAGCAAGTCGGCCCCTTTGTCGACCATGGCGAACGCGGCTTCCTTGGCCTTGGGCGGATCGAACCAGCTGTTGATGAACGTGACGGTGAATTCGACCTTGGGGTTGACCTCTTTGGCCCCGGCCATGAAGGCGTTCATCAGGCGGTTGACTTCGGGAATGGGGAAGCCGCCCACCATGCCGATCTTGCCGCTCTTGGTCATGCCACCGGCCACCATGCCGGTGAGGTAGGCGGGTTCCTGGATGTAGTTGTCGAACACGCTGAAGTTCGGGGCCTGGGGCTTGCCCGACGAGCCCAGGAGGAAGGATGTTTTGGGGAAGTCTTTGGCCACTTTGCGGGCGGCGCTTTCCACGGCAAACGCTTCGCCCACGATGAGCTGGTTGCCGCCCGTGGCGTATTCGCGCATCACACGCTCGTAGTCGGCGTTGGTGACGTTTTCGGAGGCCTTGTATTCGATCTCGCCGCGCGCCTCGGCGGCTTTCAGGGCTTTGTGGATGCGGCTGACCCACTGCTGCTCGAACGGCACGGTGTAAATGGCGGCCACCTTGAGTTTGGCTTGGGCAAACGTGAACCCGGGGGCCAGCGCGGCGGCGGCCACGGCGGCCAAGGTGATCAATTGACGGCGGGAAGCAGACATGGAAACTCCTGAGGCTTGGGCCTGTGTTGAAGAAAGTGCGGCAGAACGCCTGCCTTTGGTGCATTGCAAGGGCACCTGAGAAACGGCTGCAAGATGCATGCCATTTCTGACCATTTGATCAGCTTTTGAGCCTAGCACACCCGCATATGGGTGCACAGGGAAAGCGCAAGGCTCAGGCAAAACCGACGTGAACATGACGTTCGTTCCGGCTCAAGCCCCAGGCTCGGCCAGTCCGCATCCCCGCAGGATCAGGCCCACCACATGGCGGGTGGCCCGCTCGTGGTCGGCGTCGGTCAGCTCGGCTTTGCCCATCACCGCGCGGATCTGAACATCGAAGTCCGCGTAGGTCTGGGTGGCGGACCAGATGGTGAAAAACAAATGGGTGCTGTCCACGGGGGCCATGCGCCCCTGGGCCACCCACTGGTCGATGACGGCAGCCTTTTCCCGGACCAGCCCGTGCAGCGTGGTGGCGAGCAAGTCGGCAATTTCGGGGGCGCCGTGCAACAGTTCGTTGGCAAACACGCGCGAGGCATGAGGGCGCTCACGCCCTTGACGCATCTTGTCCCGGACGTAAGCCGCCAGCGCAGTGGCGGGGTCGGCTTCCGGGGTGATGCCATGGGCCGGTGCCAGCCAGCTTTGCAGGGTGCGGTCCAGCACCGCCCGGTAAAGCTCTTTTTTGCTGCCAAAGTAGTAGTGCAGGTTGGCCTTGGGCAGACCTGCGGCGTCGGCGATGGCGGCCATGGTCGCCCCGCCAAAACCGGCGCCTGCAAACACGCGCTCGGCGGCCTCCAGGATGAGGGCGGCATTGGCCTGGCGGATGTGGCCCTTGGGCGCTGTCAGGTTCATTCGGTGACCACCGAGCAGGGGGTTTGATACTGATAACGCAGCAAACTGTTCATATCAATCAAGCGTCGAAAGGCAAAATAGCTTGAAAAAAGGCCCTGCAACCAAACGGGTGGCAGGGCCTTTGGGGCCGGGCGATGCGACTGGGCTTACTTGGCGGCCGCTTCCCACACCACGTGGGAGTAGCCTGCTTTGCCGGGGTCTTTTTTGATGACGGGCGATGAACCACCGCTCAGCAGCACTTTCACGGTGCGCTCGTAGGCGGCGGGGTCCAGATAGCCGACCTTGGGCGTGTTGGCGTTGCTGATGAGTTTGGCCACGTTCTCCATCTGGCGCTGTTGCACCTTCACGGTGGCACTGCCCGATGCGTCCTGTGCCACCACGATCTTGGCGGCCTCGGCAGGGTTCTTCACCGCTTCGTTCCAGCCCTTGAAGCTGGCCTTCAGGAACTTGGCCATCTTGGCCACGAACTTGGGATCTTTCAGGCTGCTGTCCAGCACGTACAGGCCGTCTTCCAATGAGGCCACGCCTTGCTCTTCATAGAAGAAGGGCAGCAGGTCGCTCTCTTTCACGCCTGCATCGATGACCTGCCAGTATTCGTTGTAGATCATGGTGGAAATGCATGCGGCCTGGTTTTGCAGCAGTGGGTCCACGTTGAAACCTTGCTTGAGCACCTTGATGTCGCTGTCAGGCTTGTAGCCCAACTTGGCCATCCAGTTCAGGAAGGGGTATTCATTGCCGCCATACCAAACGCCCAAGGTCTTGCCTTTGAAGTCTTTGGGGCTGGCGATGCCAGCGGACTTCTTGCAGGTCAGCATCAGGCCCGACTTGTCGAAGACCTGCGCGATGTTGACCAATGGCACCCCTGCCTCGCGGGCGGCCAGGGCATCGGGCATCCAGTTCACGATCACATCGGCGCTTTTGCCCGCGATCACCTGCACCGGAGAAATGTCGGGGCCGCCGGCCTTGATGGTCACATCCAGTCCTGCGTCTTTGTAGAAGCCTTTGGCCTGAGCCACGTAATAGCCGGCGAACTGCGCCTGCGGCACCCATTTGAGCTGGATGGTGACCTTCTCCGCCGCCTGTGCGGCCACACCGCACAGCGCCAGGGCAGCAGCGACCACGGATACCTTGAACGAACGCTTCATGGGGAAACTCCTTGTTGGAAAAAACACAACCACTTCAAGTGGCTGAACGCACCGATGGGTGCCAGAACGCCACCCGACGCTCCAGCCGCACAAGCAAGGCATAGGCCACGGAACCCGTGACCGCTGCCACCGCAATCGCCCCCCACACCAGCGGCATGTTCATGCGCGACGCCTCGGTGGAAATGCGAAACCCCAGGCCCGACGTGGGCGAACCAAAAAACTCTGCCACGATGGCCCCGATGAGCGCGAGGGTGGCATTCACTTTCATGGCCCCCACCACAAAAGGGAACGCGCTGGGCAGCCGCAAGTCGCGCAGGGTTTCCGTGTACGTTGCGGCGTAGGTGTGCATCAGCTCGCGCTGCAATTTGTCAGCCGCTTGCAGCCCGGCCAAGGTCGACACCAGCATCGGGAAAAACGTCATCAACACGACCACGGCGGCCTTGCTGGGCCAGTCGAAGCCAAACCACATCACGGCAATGGGGGCCACCCCCACCAGGGGCACCGTGCTGGTGAGCGACGCCAGAGGCAACAGACCACGCTGCAGGAAAGGGGCTCGATCAATGGCAATCGCCACGGCAAAACCCAGTCCGCAACCCAAGATCCAGCCGACCAGCACGGCCTTGACAACGGTCTGCACAAAGTCTTTGCCCAGGGTCGCCGAGTGCTCCCACAGGGCAGATGCAATGAAACCCGGCGAAGGCAGCAACACCCTCGGCACACCGAGCCCCAAGGTCAGCATCTGCCAGAACACCAGGATCCACAGGCCAAAGAGCACTGCGGCGACCAGGGCATCCCCACGCCACCCCTCCAGCAATGCCCCGCGTTGCACCGTCAGCACCGCCAAAGCAGCGAGCGACAGCACGGGAAGCCAAAACCCGGCGGCCCCCTCCACGTCACCCGTGGCCGGTGGCAACTGCAACCAGCACAGCGCGGCCAGCAAGCTGGCAGCGGCCAGCATCAGGGTGCGCCACCGACACGCAGGCCTCAGGGCCAACCCGACAGCCCCCCCCATCAGCAGCAACCCCGCCAGGCCCGCACCCTGCTCCCAGGCTGCTGCCGCATGAGCGGGGTGCTGCCCATCTGCGGGCACGGCCAGCCCGAATGCACAGGACAGCACCGCACAAGCCAGGGCAAACACCGCCCACAACCCTCCGGACACGACAGGACGGACCGGGACAGGACTCGCAACCGGAGGAATTGCCATCTTTTTTGGCTTTTTACGCTTGTCTGCATTCATTTTTTTGCTATGCATCTTGTCGGTCTGCGCGCTCATTTCCGGGGCCCTTTGCCCAACACCAACCGCTCTGTCAACGCCACAGCCGCCGTGAGTCCCATGCCCAGAAACGCTGACATCAGCAATGCCGACCAGATTTGCACGGTGTTGCCGTAGTACGAGCCTGTCAGCAACCGCGCACCCAAACCTGCCTGGGCACCGGTGGGCAACTCGGCCACCATGGCCCCCACCAACCCGGCGGCAATGGCCACACGCAAGGCGGGAAACAGAAACGGCAGAGCCGATGGCATGCGCAACAGCCAGAACGTCTGCCAACGGCTGGCCGCATAGGTGTGCATCAGTTCGGTTTCAATGCGTTGCGGGCTGCGCAGCCCCTGCACCATGGCCACCGTCACCGGGAAAAAGCACAGGTACATGGCAATCACAGCCTTGGGCAACAGCCCGCTGAACCCGAGGCTGCCCAGAATCACCAGCACAATGGGCGCAATGGCCAGCACCGGAATGGTTTGCGACGCCACGATCCACGGCAGCAGCGCCCGGTCCAGCGTGCGCGAATGCACGATGAGGGCAGCCAGCACCACGCCGAGCACGGTACCCATGGCGAACCCTGTCAGCGTGGCCTCCCCTGTGACCGCCACGTGAAACAACAGGTTGCGGGGTGAATCGATGGGCCAATCCACCAGACTGCTCACAAAATCCTGCAGCACCTGATGGGGCGCAGGCAGCACAGGCCGCTCCATCGACAGCGTGGACGCCAACAAGTCGGTCCAAGTCCAGGGTTGCCCAGCGGGGTCGAGCACCCGCTCGATGGCCCCAGGTGCGTTCAACCACCAGGCCCCCAAGTACCACAACAGCAACACACCCACGGTCACACTGACCACAGGCAGCACAGATGCCGTCCACGGCGCGCGTTCAATGGTGGCCATCGGCCAAGGCCTCCCGCACCTCGTGCGCCAGTTGCATGAATTCGGGCGTGTCGCGCAGCCCCAGATGACGCTCGGCCGGGAGGGTGGAGTCAATCACCTTCACGATGCGCCCTGGACGAGGAGACATGACCACGATACGCGTGGACAGGTACACGGCCTCGGCAATCGAGTGGGTCACGAACACCACGGTGCGCTTTTCGCGCAGCCACAGTTGCTGCAACTGCTCGTTCAGGTTGTCGCGGGTGATTTCGTCGAGGGCCCCAAACGGCTCGTCCATCATCAGGATGCGCGGCTCGAACGCCAAAGCCCGCGCGATGGACACCCGTTGCTGCATGCCTCCCGACAGCTGCCAGGGGTACTTCTTTTCAAAATGGGCCAGACCCACATTGGCGAGCTGCTGACGGGCAATGGTCTGCGCCTCGTCCCTGGTCTTGCCCTGCAGCTGCAGGGGCAACATCACATTGCCGATCACCGTGCGCCAAGGAAACAGGGCTGGCGCCTGGAAAACATAGCCATAGGCGCGGCTCAGACGCGCATCATGGGGCGTCTTGCCATTGACCAACACCTCACCCGCACTGATGGGCTCCAAGTCTGCAATCACCCGCAGCAGTGTGGTCTTGCCACAGCCAGACGGGCCAATCAACGACACAAACTCACCCTGTGCGATGGACAGGTTGATGTCATCCAACGCATGCACCGGGGCGTCGGGGGCCGGATACACCACATGGGCTTGCCGAACTTGCACGGCGGTAGGGGCCGTCGCGTGGGGGCTGATGTTCATGGAAAAAGGGTCCGAGAAAATGTGCGCCTGTCAACTTAACCAAATGGTCAGGAACTCGACTTTAAAGCAAAGCACGTGCCAATTCGCTGGTGGTTTCCCCCGGTCAAAACAGCCCTTTAAGGTGCACCGCGCACCATTCCGAAGCACATCTCGTTGACCCAAAGACCCTGATCGCCTCCACATCACTTTGTCGGCCCAACGCAAGGTGGGCCCATATAATTTAAGGGTTTGGCCCAATGCCGTTTTTCCTACCCGTCCACCCTCCATCCAAAGAATGCCATGAGCAACCACGCGCACGCTTCCCACTCCGGGCCTATCAAAACCCCTTCCCAGTTGCTCTGGACCTCATTCTTCTCTTTTGTGGTGCCGGTGTTCATCATCATCGGTCTGGTGTACTTCGTCACGTCAGGCAACAAGCCTGGCGCAGGCGCCGACACAAGTGAACTCGCCACCGCCATCCGTATTCAGCGAGTGGGCAAAGTGGAATTGCAAGCCGGTGAACGCAAGCTGCGGGAAGGCGATGCAGCGTACGCCGCTCAATGCGCGGCCTGCCACGCCTCTGGCCTGGTGGGTGCGCCCAAGTTTGGTGACACCGCTGCCTGGGCTCCCCGCATTGGCAACGGTTTTGACGCACTGCTGAACTCTGTCATGAAGGGCAAAGGCGCCATGGGGCCACAAGCGGGCGGCAATCTGAGCGATCTGGAAATCGCAAGAGCAATGGTTCACATGGTGAACGCAGGCGGCGGAAAACTTCAAGCCCCTGCCGCTCCAGCGGCTGACGCAGGCAAATAACCACCCTTCCCCCAAAAAAACCCAGTTGGCGTCCCGCCAACTGGGTTTTTTTTCACCAGGCGGCAAGCGGTTGCCATTTCTCAGGGCTTGGCACGAAAGCGTACAACTCAGGAAGTTGCATGCTGTGCACACTCTGAGGCCGCCAAGTGCCGTCTTCTACCCGCTCCGCAGCCAAGTGCATGTCCAAACTGTGAACCAAGCCGATGCCGAGCTCCGTGAACAAATAGAAATAGCCTCGCTCGTCGACCAAGCTGTGTTCAATTCGTTCAACACAGACCCCCGTATGCGAATGAACCAGACCTGACGCACTCAAGCGCCAGACCCATGGTGTTTCCGCCAACTCGACGTACACCCGCTGAGGGCCATTCTGAAAGTACCATCGACCCACATCGTCAGCCGCATAGTTGCGGCCAATGAATGTAAGCAACCCTTCATGCCTCAAGCGGCTGCCTTTGGCGGCGCCAGCTTCTGGGACTCGACAAGCGCGCTGGAAGGCACCCTCAGCCTGCACGGCGGCATCGCGCATGTACCAATCGCCCCTGCCATCCAAGCCCAACCAACCACTGCATGCGGGCACGTTGGGCCACTTCAGCATGGCTGCCTTGACCATGTCATCCATTGAATTTCCTCTCTTTCCTTTGGCGGGAATTGCACTACAGCGTTGAAGCCAGCCAAGAGACCACAGCCCTCGGCATCTCATCCGCACGGAAACCACATTTCAGTTTGCCATGAACAGAAGGAAAGCCCACATGCCCCCCATGGGAGGGTGTCCACAGACGAATGGCATCTGGCAATTCCGAAGCCACGGGCAAGGAACCCGATGGAACGAAAGGATCATTCAGTGCATTCAGCAAGAGGCATGGCAACCGAATGTGGGACAGACTGGGCTTTGCGGAAGCCCGCGTCCAATAGTCTTCTGCACTGGCAAATCCATGCAATCGTGCGGTGAATGCATCATCGAATTCGTACAACGTTGCGGCGGCCTTCACCCGCTCGATGTCAAACAGTCCGGGGTGCTGACGCCATTTGGCCTCGGCTTTGGGCAGCATGGTCCGCAAAAACATCCGGGTGTACACAGCGCGGTTAAAGCCCTGACCCATCGCAAATCCACATGCGCTGAGATCCAATGGCGCGCACACAGAGGCCACTGCGGCCACAACGGATGCAGCAGCGTCACCCTGAGTTCCGGCCCATTTCATCAGCGCATTGCCCCCTAGAGAAACGCCCACCGCAAACACAGGACGCTGAGGGCTCTCCTTGCGAAATCGGCGCAGTATCCAATCTATCTCTTCGTGGTCTCCTGAATGGTAGGCACGAGGGGCAAGATTGATCGTTCCTGAACAACCGCGGAAATGGGGCAAGGCAAACCCCCATCCAAGCATCAGACACCGCACGGCAAATGACAATGCATAGTGACTGGAAATCGAACCTTCAAGCCCGTGAAAAAGCACCAGCAAAGGCAACGGATGTGAACCACTGCCTTCACGCGGTTCCAACCGGTCTACATCCAGAAAATCCTTGTCCGGGGTGGCCCATCGCTCTCGACGGGCCCCAAGCCAATGGGCACTACGCCCAAACCAGAGCGCAGGAAGGATGGTTTGCAAATGGGCACTCCCCATCCAACGAGGGGGCGCGGCAATGTTCAATGCCAACAACTCATGCGAGTGGCGCTTGCTCACAGCTGGCAGACCCTTTACCGGGCAAAAAAAAGCCGACCTACGGTCGGCTTTTTCAAGCTGATGCGTTCACTTCTTGTGACGGAATTTGCGAACTGCGGCGATTTGAGCTGCCATCACAGCCAACTCGGAAGTGGCCTTGGCCAAATCCAAATCACTCTTGGCATTTTTGATAGCCTCTTCTGCGGCTCTGCGCGCATCGCTCGCCTTGGCCTCATCGAGATCTTTACCCCGAATAGCGGTATCACTGAGCACCGTGATGTGACGGGGCTGCACCTCCAAGATGCCTCCGGCCACAAACACAAACTCTTCACCACCGTCAGCCTTTTCGATGCGCACAGCTCCGGGTTTGATGCGGGTGATCAACGGCACGTGACCAGGCAATATGCCCAACTCACCGGCTTCGCCTGGCAACGCCACAAAACGTGCTGGCCCGCTGAAGATAGACTCTTCTGCACTGACCACGTCCACTTGAATTGAGCTCATTGATGTGTTCCTTGAAACGGGTGTTACGCATTGTGATGCGCCTCACCCGTGAGCCTAACGTGACGCAGCCTCAGGCTGCAATCTTCTTCGCCTTTTCAAAGGCTTCGTCGATGGTACCCACCATGTAGAACGCTTGCTCAGGCAAATGATCACACTCACCGGCCACAATCATTTTGAAACCGCGAATGGTCTCGGAGAGAGGCACATACTTACCGGGAGAGCCGGTAAACACTTCTGCAACGTGGAAAGGCTGACTCAGGAAACGCTGAATTTTCCGAGCACGGGCCACCGCCAACTTGTCCTCCGGGGCCAGCTCGTCCATACCCAGAATGGCAATAATGTCTCGCAATTCTTTGTAACGCTGCAAGGTTCCTTGAACAGCACGAGCGGTGCTGTAATGTTCTTCGCCGACAACCAATGGGTCCAACTGCCGACTGGTAGAGTCGAGGGGATCCACCGCAGGATAAATACCCAAAGCGGCAATATCGCGAGACAGCACAACGGTAGAGTCCAAGTGAGCAAACGTCGTCGCAGGTGAAGGGTCGGTCAAGTCATCCGCTGGCACATACACAGCTTGAATTGATGTGATCGAACCCACTTTGGTTGAAGTGATGCGCTCCTGGAGACGCCCCATCTCCTCAGCCAACGTAGGTTGGTAGCCCACAGCTGAGGGCATACGGCCCAACAGAGCGGACACTTCGGTACCGGCAAGGGTGTAACGGTAAATATTGTCAACAAAGAACAAGACGTCACGGCCTTCATCGCGGAATGACTCTGCAATGGTCAGACCGGTCAGCGCAACACGAAGACGGTTGCCGGGAGGCTCGTTCATCTGGCCATAAACCATCGATACCTTGGATTCGCTGAGATTTTCCAGATTCACAACGCCTGAGTCAGCCATCTCATGATAGAAGTCGTTGCCTTCTCGAGTGCGCTCACCCACACCAGCAAACACCGACAACCCCGAATGCGCCTTGGCGATGTTGTTGATCAGCTCCATCATGTTCACGGTTTTGCCGACACCGGCACCACCAAACAAGCCCACCTTACCGCCTTTTGCAAAAGGACAGACCAAATCAATCACCTTGATCCCGGTTTCAAGCAGCTCCTGAGAAGGAGACAACTCGTCGTACGCAGGAGGTTTGCGGTGAATAGACGCGGTCAACTCTTGACCGACTGGCCCACGCTCGTCGATTGGGCTCCCCAACACATCCATGATGCGCCCCAGAGTGGCTTTGCCAACGGGAACCGTAATGGGGGCCTCAGTATTGCTTACGATCATTCCCCGGCGCAAACCGTCAGATGAGCCGAGCGCAATGGTACGCACCACCCCATCGCCAAGCTGCTGCTGCACTTCCAAAGTCAACGTGGAGCCGTCCATCTTCAGCGCGTCATAAATCTTCGGCATTTGATTGCGTGGGAACTCTACGTCCACCACCGCACCAATACACTGAACAATCTTGCCTTGAACTTGAGCCATGATTGAATCCTTTTCTATTCTCTAAATTCGGTGAGTGTGGTGTCAGACGGCTGCAGCCCCGGCCACAATCTCTGACAGTTCTTTGGTGATAGCTGCTTGGCGGGTCTTGTTGTAGACCAACTTCAACTCGCTGATCACGCTGCCAGCATTGTCTGTTGCCGCCTTCATGGCCACCATACGGGCAGATTGCTCTGAAGCCATGTTTTCAGCCACGGCCTGATAAATAAGGGCTTCGACGTACCGCAACAGCAAATCGTCAATCACCGTAGCAGCGTCGGGCTCATAGATGTAATCCCAATCATGTCCGGCGCCATCTGATTGAAGACTGGCCGCATTCAAGGGCAGCAGCTGTTCAATCACAGGCTCTTGCTTCATCGTGTTGATGAACTTTGTGTAGCACAGATGCACGGCTGCCACGCGACCCTCAGTGTAGGCATCCAGCATGACTTTAACGGGACCGATCAACTTGTCCAAGTGGGGCATATCCCCCAGCCCGACAGCATGAGCAACCACATCTGCACCAATACGGTTCAGAAAACCAAAGCCTTTGTTTCCAAATGCAACTGCTTTGGCGGTCTTGCCTTGGCCCTGCAGGTCTTTCAACTGGTTCGTGACAGCCCGCAACACGTTTGTGTTCAGTCCGCCGCAAAGCCCTTTGTCAGTGGTCACCACAATGTACCCAATTGAGTCAGACGCATGCGTTTCCATAAATGGATGCGTGTACTCGGGATTGGCCTTGCTTAAGTTCCCCGCAATTTGCCGCACTTTTTCACTGTAAGGCCGAGCCGCACGCATGCGATCCTGGGCTTTACGCATTTTGGATGCGGCCACCATTTCCATGGCTTTCGTGATCTTCTTGGTGTTTTCCACCGATTTGATCTTGCCGCGTATTTCCTTGCCTGCTGCCATAGATACTCCTTAGCCTGGTTAGACCAGACAGATTAGTAAGTACCGTTCTTTTTGAACTCGGCTATGGCAGCGGTCATTTCTGCTTCCGCATCTTTATCCATGGCCTTGGTCGCCTCCAATTTGGACAACAGTGCTGAGTGTTTGTCCTTCAGGTAAGCGTGCAAACCAGATTCGAACGAGAGCACTTTCTTGACATCGATGTCATCCAAGTAACCCTTGTTCACGGCAAAAAGTGTCGCCCCCATCAGGCTGATGGACAGTGGGCTGTACTGTGCTTGCTTCAAGAGTTCGGTCACGCGCGCACCACGGTCCAACTGCTTGCGGGTCGCCTCATCCAGATCGGAGGCGAACTGAGCAAAGGCAGCCAACTCACGATACTGAGCCAAATCGGTACGGATACCACCAGACAGACCCTTGATCAGCTTGGTCTGCGCTGCACCACCCACGCGGGAAACGGAAATACCGGCGTTGATAGCGGGTCGGATACCGGCGTTGAACAGACTGGTTTCCAGGAAGATCTGGCCGTCAGTGATCGAAATCACGTTGGTTGGCACGAAAGCAGACACGTCACCGGCTTGGGTTTCGATGATTGGCAGTGCGGTCAAAGAACCTGTTTTGCCCTTGACTTCACCTTTGGTGAAGGCTTCGACGTAATCAGCGTTCACGCGGGCTGCGCGCTCCAGCAGACGGCTGTGGAGATAGAACACGTCGCCAGGGAATGCTTCGCGGCCTGGCGGGCGGCGCAACAGCAACGACACTTGACGGTAGGCCACGGCTTGCTTGGAAAGATCGTCGTACACGATCAGCGCGTCTTCACCGCGGTCGCGGAAGTACTCCCCCATGGTACAGCCAGAATAGGCCGACACGTACTGCATCGCGGCAGATTCAGAGGCGGAGGCCGCCACGACGATGGTGTACTCCATCGCACCGGCTTGCTCCAACGCACGAACCACGTTCTTGATGGACGACGCCTTCTGACCGATGGCCACGTACACGCAGGTCATATTCTGACCTTTTTGGTTAATGATCGTGTCGATCGCCACCGCGGTCTTGCCGGTCTGGCGGTCACCGATGATCAACTCGCGCTGCCCCCGGCCCACTGGCACCATGGAGTCAATGGATTTCAGACCCGTCTGCATGGGCTGGTCCACTGATTTACGGGCGATCACACCAGGTGCCACTTTTTCGATGACGTCGGTCATCTTGGCATTGATGGGGCCCTTGCCGTCGATAGGCTGACCCAACGCGTTGACCACACGGCCACGCAACTCAGGACCCACGGGCACTTCCAAAATGCGGCCGGTGCACTTGACTGTGTCACCTTCCGAGATGTGCTCGTATTCACCCAAAATCACAGCACCTACGGAGTCACGCTCCAAGTTGAGCGCCAGGCCATAGGTTGGCACGCCGTCTTTGGTGGCGGGGAACTCAAGCATTTCACCCTGCATCACGTCAGACAAGCCGTGCACGCGCACGATACCATCGGTCACAGAAACCACAGTGCCTTGGTTGCGGACGTCTGCAGAAGCAGAGATGCCTTGAATACGGGACTTGATCAGCTCAGAAATTTCAGCTGGATTGAGTTGCATGACTCTTTCCTCTTTCGTTAGTTGTGGAAGGCTGCCGCGGCTCAAGCCGTCAGAGCAACTTTCATTTGTTCAAGACGGGCCTGCACTGAGGTGTCCAACACCTCGTCACCCACAGCGACACGAATGCCACCGATCAACTCGGGGGCCAATTGCACCGACAAATTGAGTTGGCGGCCAAAGCGCTTCTCCAACAAACCGGACAAATCAGCCAGCGCAGAGGAATCGATATCGAAAGCGCTGTAGACAATGGCATCAGCCGTGCCGGTGCGGGCATTCTTCAATGCCCGAAATTGCGTTGCAATCTCGGGCAGAGCAGCCAGACGTCCGTTTTCAATCACGAGCCGCAAAAAATTACAGGCCTCTGCAGGTAACACGGTTTGCACCGCGCCACTGATAACGTCGAACACCTGACCAGCAGACACCTTGGGGCTGTCGGCAAATTGAAGCAGGGTTTCGTCGCCGGCAAAGGTCGCCAACTCCTCCAGCCATTGGCTGGCTTGAGCGGCATCCGATGCAACCGCCTGAAACAGCGCTTCCGCGTAAGGGCGGGCGATGGTGGCAAGTTCAGCCATGGTCTACCTTGTGGGTCAGAGTTCAGTTTTGAGACGGCCAAGCAAGTCAGCGTGAACCGCAGCGTTCACTTCACGGCGCAGGATTTGCTCTGCACCTTTGACCGCCAACACTGCCACGTCTTCGCGGAGAGATTCACGGGCCTTGACCAACTGCTGTTCGGCATCTGCACGGGCAGCCGCAACAATTTTGGAGGCTTCTTCATTGGCACGAAGTTTGGCTTCTTCAATCAGCGTTTGGGCACGGCGCTCTGCATCGGCCAAACGGGTGGCAGATTCATTGCGCGACTTGCTCAACTCTTCTTCAACACGCTTGTTGGCCACTGACAGCTCGGTCTTGGCTTTTTCCGAAGCGGCGAGGCCTTCGGAAATTTTGATAGCACGCTCATCAAGAGCCTTGGCAATGGGAGGCCACACAAATTTCATTGTGAACCACACCAAAATTGCAAAGACGATGGCCTGTGCAAAGAGCGTTGCATTGATATTCACAGCAACACCTTTCTTTGTGTAATCAGGGTTGTTACGCAAAGGCTGTCTGTGTGGCGATACTCAACCCGCAGCCCGGCGTCAAACACCGGGGCGAACTTTGACCACGCCCCAACAGAGACAGCCGGCCAAAAATCAGGCGGCCAGCTGGAAGGGGTTGGCAAAAGCGAACAACAGGGCAATGGCGACGCCAATCAGAAATGCAGCATCAATCAGACCAGCCAAAATGAACATTTTGGTCTGCAAGTCATTCATCAACTCGGGCTGGCGTGCAGATGACTCCAAGAATTTACCGCCCATCAGAGCAATACCGATAGAAGCACCGATTGCACCCAAACCCACAATCAAACCGCAAGCCAGAGCGACGAGACCCAGAACGTTTTCCATGATGACTCCTTTGAGATGACGAAAGTTAAAAAGAAAGAAAAAAACAAACCAACAGAGGAAGGTGCGCGTGTTCAGTGCGCGTCATGTGCTTGGCCTAGATAAATCAAGGTCAACATCATGAAAATGAACGCTTGGAGTGTGATCACCAAAATGTGGAAAAGCGTCCACACGGTTCCCGCAATGATATGCCCTACAAAAAACAAACCGCCGCTCAGCGACATCGCTGCATAGCCGCCCAACAAAGCAATCAGCATGAACACCAATTCACCGGCAAACATGTTACCGAACAGCCGCATCCCATGAGACACGGTTTTGGCCAAAAATTCAATCATTTGCATGAGGAAGTTCACGATACCCAACAGCACAGCCCACACCGGATTCTTACTGGTCCCAAAAGGTGCGCAGACCAATTCATGCGCCCAGCCACCCAATCCTTTGATTTTGACGTTGTAGAACAAACACATCAGCAATACAGAACTCGACAACCCCAAAGTGGTAGACAAATCGGCAGAAGGCACCACGCGAAGATAGTCAGGAAACCCCATGGCGGGGCCAGCACTGTGCCAAATTGAGGGAATCAAATCAACCGGCAGCATGTCCATGAAATTCATGGCGAAGATCCACACAAACACGACCAAGGCCATGGGACCGACCAATTTGCGACTGTCAGCAGTGTGAATCACCGCTTTGGCCTGGTTATCCACCATCTCGACCAGTATTTCGACTGCAGCCTGAAAACGCCCCGGCACGCCTGAAGTCGCCTTGCGAGCAGCGCTATAAAGAGCAAAGCAAACCAATACCCCCAGAATGATATTGACCACAACTGAGTCAATATTGATTATTGAAAAATCAATTATGGAAGTTTGTTTTGTATTCTGAAGATGCACCAAATGGTGGCGGATGTATTCGCCTGGCGTCAGAACGTGTGATTCAGCGGACATAGTTCAAATCAACCATCAGTTATTACCGGACCTGGACATGACAAAAAATGCCAGCCAGTACACCTTTAGGACCACAACCAGCCCAGCCAGCAAGGCGAGCCAACTCAATTCATTTACAACAGCAGGCGCCAGAAACAGCGCAACCACAACCAAGAGGACTTTAACCCCCTCCCAAAAAACCAATCCACCCAACGAACCAGACGGGAATACAGACAACATCCGCCCCAACCGGGACGACGTCATGCCCCACGCCATCACAGCAGAAGGCAAAGCGACCGACGCCCCACCGTAAAAAGCGGACCACCCAACTGATAAGCGCCCCGTCACCAACACAGCTGACACGCCGAAAACGACAGATGCGCAGATTTGCAGCAACACAACTCGCCAAACAGACACCTCTCGCTGCGCTTGCCGCCACTCCCGAGCTTCTTCAGCCGTCAGGGGCTTGAAAGCGAGCTCATTGCCCTCAGCTCCTGCTTCGCTTACCAACTCCTGATTGCTTGGCGACATTGTGTTTGACGGACATTACCGCAGGGTTACAGTGGTGTGCCAGTCGTTGCAAAGCCGCCGATTATACGTAGAAACCCCGGGGCCGACTTTCAATCCTGCGAGTGTTTGATGTTGCGCGACATCCAAGCCCTGCGGCTATGCTTTCTACCAAACTGTCTCCCAAAAAAATGCCAAACGCACAACAAACGTCACTCATCGAGTATCCATGTCACTTCCCCATCAAAGTGATGGGCTCATCCGTTGATGGCTTTGTCGAAGCCATGGTCAACGTGGTCATGCACTTTGACCCTACCTTTGACGCATCCACGGTGGAACAGCGCCCCAGCAAGGGGGGCAACTACATGGGCTTGACCCTTTCGGTATACGTTAGTCACCGAGAGCAATTGGATGAGGTTTACCGCACGCTTTCAACTCACCCCATGGTGAAGGTAGTGCTTTGAGAAGCTCATTTCGCAATAAAAAGTGAGCGAAACATGAACATCCGGCGACTGGGACGAGTGGACTACCTGACCATTTTTGACGCAATGCGCTCGTTCACGGCCAACCGCACCGAAAGCACCGCAGACGAACTGTGGATTTGCGAACATCCGCCAACGTTCACTCAAGGATTGGCTGGTGGTGCGCAGCATGTGTTGGCCGCAGGCGCTATTCCGGTCATCCCAACAGATCGAGGCGGTCAGGTCACCTATCACGGTCCCGGGCAAGTGGTGGCCTATCCTCTGATTGATTTGAAGCGCCGAGGCTACTTCGTCAAAGAGTACGTATACCGCCTGGAAGAGGCGGTGATCCGGACATTGGCACTGCTGGATGTCACGGGCCATCGCGTGGCGGGGGCTCCCGGCATCTATGTTCGAAAGGACTCACCGGGTGAGCACTCCCTACTTCCCGATCGACCGCAAGGCAAGCACGCCAGCCCGGCTTCGGGCGAGGTGACTGCGCAACCCAATTTCGCAGGACTTGGCAAAATCGCCGCCCTGGGCATCAAAGTGAGCCGCCATTGCACCTACCACGGAGCCTCTCTCAACGTCTCGATGGATCTTGAGCCTTTTCAACGCATCAACCCTTGTGGGTATGCCAGCTTGGCCACGGTAGACCTTTTTACAATCGGGGCTCCCCACGCTTATGAACAAGTGGCGGAACTTTGGACGAATGAGTTGCACCGCCTGCTGCAGCCTTGACATCCTGCCCCTCTACCTCCTTTCAGCGCGCCCAACCTGCGCCACCCCATGACAAGCCCAACGCCCGAAGCCTCAAACACCTACAACCCTTCAGCGAAGCAAAAATCTGCCGCGAAGGTATCGAAAATTCCTATCAAGGTGGTTGCAGGCGAAACGTTGAAAAAGCCCGATTGGATTCGCGTCAAAGCAGGCAGTCCAAGCACACGCTTCTACGAAATCAAGGATGTGCTGCGCACCAACAAATTGGTCACCGTGTGCGAAGAAGCCAGTTGTCCCAATATTGGCGAATGCTTTGGCAAAGGTACTGCCACATTCATGATCATGGGAGACAAGTGCACGCGACGCTGCCCATTCTGCGATGTGGGTCATGGCCGCCCCGATCCGCTGGATCCCAATGAGCCAGACAACCTGGCACGCACCATTGCCCAGCTGAAGCTGAAATATGTGGTCATCACCAGCGTGGACCGGGATGACTTGCGCGATGGCGGAGCGGGGCATTTTGTGGACTGCATCCGCAAGACCCGAGCACTGTCACCGCTTACCCAAATCGAAGTGTTGGTGCCCGACTTCAGGGGGCGCGACGACCGCGCACTGGAGATTCTGAAGGCCGCACCACCCGATGTGATGAACCACAACATGGAAACGGTGCCACGCCTCTACAAAGAGGCTCGCCCGGGTTCCGATTACGCGTTCAGCTTGAACTTGCTGAAAAAATTCAAAGCGCTGTTCCCCCAAGTACCGACCAAAAGTGGCCTGATGGTGGGACTGGGTGAAACAGACGAAGAAATCCTCGCTGTGATGCGTGACATGCGAGCCCACGGCATCAACATGCTGACCATTGGTCAGTACCTGGCGCCATCAAGTGCTCACATTCCCGTGCGCCGGTATGTGCACCCCGACACATTCAAAATGTTCGAATCTGAAGCTTATGCCATGGGATTCACCCATGCGGCCGTAGGTGCCATGGTGCGCAGCAGCTACCACGCTGACGTACAAGCAGGGCATGTACTTCCCACGAATGCCATTTAGGTCAATAGCAAACTATTGAATTTGGATATGTGTAGAAGGCCGTTTCGTTTGGCAATCAAACCTGGGACGGACTCGCCAGCATTTCCCACGCCTTGAGGGCTTCGGCGGCGTACATCAATGCGGGACCGCCCCCCATGTACACGCAAACGGCCAGCATTTCCTCCAACTCAGCGCGGGTGCACTCCAGTTTGTGGAGCGCCTTCACGTGGAATCCGATGCATCCGGAGCACCGCTGGGTAATGCCAATGGCCAAGGCGATCAGTTCCTTGTGTTTGGCACCCAACGCGCCATCGGTCATGGCGGCTTTGGCCAACTGGCCAAAGCCGGCCATTGCATCGGGTTGGGCCTTGCGAAACGAGGCCAAGCTGGCGTTGATGTCCTGCATCAAGCCGCTGTGATTGAAGGTGCTCATGAAAACTCCTGTGGGTATGGTCAGCGGGTGACGCAGTGTCATCGAACACCGCCCCCGTTGCGTTGACTTTGCTCAAGGGCATTTGCCCGAACGCACCGTTTCCCCTCAGGACCCAGACGAAAATCAGGCCGTCAGAACCAACGCGGGCTCCTCTGCTGACAACGCAGTCTGCACCAAGGCTTTGAGCTTGGACGTGTCGCTGCGCAACACCTGCTGCTTGACCGCCAGAATTTGTGAAGGGTGCATGGAGAAGCTGCGCAGACCCAGCCCCAAAAGCAACTTGGTCATGCCCACGTCTCCGGCCATTTCGCCGCACACGCTCACGGCCTTTCCGTGCACCTGGCCTTGCGCCAGGGTGTTTGCCATCAGTTGCAGAACTGCAGGGTGCGTGGGGTCATACAAATGGGCCACCGACTCATCGACGCGGTCGATAGCCAAGGTGTACTGGATCAGATCATTGGTACCGATAGAAAGGTAATCGAAATACTTCAGAAACACCCCAACCATCAACGCAGCGGCAGGCACCTCGATCATGGCCCCCACCTTTACCGGCCCATATGCCACGCCCTTGGCGTTGAGCTGACCACGGGCTTTGTCAATCAGCGCCAACGTCTGCCGGATTTCATGGACATGGGCCAGCATGGGAATCAGCAAATGGACCGGTCCGTGAGCAGCCGCGCGCAGAATGGCTCTCAGTTGGGTGAGAAACATGGCCGGCTCGGCCAGACTCCAACGAATGGCACGCAAGCCCAGCGCAGGGTTCAAGTGGTCATCGGCAGAACGGACGGATCGATCCAAAGGTTTGTCCGCTCCGACATCCACCGTCCGAATGGTCACAGGCAATCCCTCCATGCCTTGCACGGCAGCAAGGTAGGCACTGAACTGCTCCTCCTCACCCGGCAAACTGCCTTGCCGCCCCATGAAGAGAAATTCACTGCGAAACAAACCCACCCCCACCGCGCCGGCAGCCAACGCAGCGCGGGTGTCACCCGGCTGCTCGATGTTGGCCAGCAGCTCCACTCTTTGTCCATCCAAGGTGATGGCGGGAGTGTTGCGCAGCCGGTGCAGGCGCTCACGCTCCACTTGGCTTTGGCGCTGTTTGAATCCGTACTCAGCCAGGATGATGGGCGAAGGATCGACAATGACCACGCCTGCGTCACCATCAATGATGACCCAATCGTCCTGTTTGACCGTCTGGCTGGCAGACCGTGCACCCACCACAGCCGGAATGTCCATGCTGCGGGCCACGATGGCGGTGTGAGAAGTCTTGCCTCCCACGTCGGTGACAAAACCGGCAAATACGCTTTGCTTGAACTGGAGCATATCGGCCGGGGACAAATCGTGGGCCACCAGCACAAGCGGCACATCAATGGTGTCGTCCAGCAGCAGATCCTGCTGTGCTTTTCGGCTGGGCGCGGGCGGCTGGGCCACGGGAGAGTCAACTCCCTTCATCACCCGCAGCAGGCGCTCCACCACCTGCTCCAGATCGGCCTTGCGCTCACGCAGATACGGGTCTTCCATTTCGTCAAACTGCCGCGCCACGAGTTCCAACTGGGTGGTGAGAGCCCACTCTGCGTTGTAGCGGCGGTCTACGATCCAGTGCTTGACGCCGTCGGTTAACTGATCGTCCTGAAGCAGCATCAAATGCACGTCCAGCAAGGCCGCCAGCTCCACATGGCCCTCTTTGGCGTTGAGCTCCTGAAGGGACTGCTGCACCCGACCAATTTCCGCAACCACTGCATCGCGGGCACTGCGAACACGCTGGATCTCGGCCGGTATCTGGTCAGGCTCCACAAAATAGTGGGCCACGTCCAAGCGACTGGAAGCCACAAGCACCGCGCGCCCGATGGCCACACCACTGGACACAGCAATGCCGTGCACCGCGAAGGTCATTCGCCTTCTCCAAACTTGTCCGCAATCAGTGCCAACAAAGCATCCATGGCAGCCTGCTCATCGGAACCATCGGTTTCAAGCTCAACGGTACTCCCAAGCCCTGCGGCCAGCATCATCACACCCATGATGCTTTTCGCGTTGATCCGCCGTTCGCCTCTGCTCATCCAGACTTCACACGCAAAACTGCCTGCCAGTTTGGTCAGTTTGGCCGATGCTCGGGCGTGCAAGCCCAACTTATTGCTGATGGTCGTGGTGGTTTTGATCATGAATGCGTCGAATTTGGTTTTGCGGAGCCGTCACCGTCACGGGAATGATGCCCTGGGTGCCACCAGCCAATGCTCGGGACACCAGCATCTCCAAGGACTCATGCCGATAAGTGACCGCACGCAGCAACATGGGCAAGTTGACCCCGGCCAGCAAACGCGAGCGCACACCATCCACCAGACGCTGGGCCACATTGCAAGGCGTGGCCCCGAACACATCCGTCAGGACCAGGACGTGCTCCGAGCCCAGCTGCTGGACCCACATGCGCGCTTGTGCCAGCGTTTCGTCAGGCGGCTGGTTTGCGGGCACATCCAAGGCCACCACCGCGCTGGCGGCATCGGGGAACACGTGCAAAACACACTGGCGCAAGGCGCTGGCCAGCGGAGCATGGGCAATGACAACAATCCCGTTCATGGCAACAGATTATGGGCTCTGCAGGAAAGGCATGTCAGGGCAACGGCGCAAAGCGCGCACCGTCCACAAAAGTGGACAGCACCTCGGGCAAAGGCTCTCCATAGACAGCCAACTGAAACAGGTTTTCCCCTTGCCTGACACCCAACACACGAACACGGACAGGTTGCCCTGTATGGCGAGCGCCCATGACTTCCCAGCCTTCCATCGCCATGCCTGCACGGGCAGGCACGGCCCATCCGCGCACCTGCGCTGGGTCGGCTTTCAAACCAGCCAGGGTGGCGCGCTTCCAGGCGTCTGCGATGCTGACAGGCGAGGAACCACTGGACACGGAAAGCGTTGACACCGCAAAGGTGATGTCACCGGCATCACAACTCACCATCAGCAACGTGCTCTCGTGACCGAACACTGGCACTTTTCGGCTTGCGGCTTCGGGCTTGCAAGGCAAGAGAACTCGCAGATCCGAAGTGCCCACCCGGACTTCGCGCCAATTGAAGGTGGGGCTGCAACCCGCCAATACCAGCAGGCACAGAGCCACCGCCACCCGACCTAACAGTTTGTCCGCTTGCACAGAATCTCCACAACTTCGCACAGGGTTTGGTAAGCCAAACGGCATGCTCGCTCATCACAATAGCGTCATGAACACCATCCCAGACGCATCCCCCCAGCCGGATCTGCCCCTGCATTCGACCGCGACAGCCCTGCAAGGCATTCGCGTGCTCGACCTTTCCCGGGTGCTGGCTGGACCGTGGTGCACTCAGACGCTGGCGGACCTTGGCGCCGATGTCATCAAAGTGGAGCGCCCCGGCAGCGGGGACGATACACGAGGCTGGGGCCCGCCATTCTTGGCCGATGCCGAAGGAAAGGACACCGCTGAGGCCGCGTATTACCTGGGAGCCAACCGCAACAAGCGCTCACTCACCTGCGATATTGCCAGCCCCGAAGGACAACGGCTCATTCGTAACCTGGCAATGCACTGCCACGTGTTTGTCGAGAACTTCAAGGTAGGGGACATGGCCCGCTATGGCCTTGACTGGACATCGCTTCGTGCGCTGAACCCATCGCTGGTGTATTGCTCCATCACGGGCTACGGACAAACCGGTCCCTACAGCGATCGCGCAGGGTACGACTATGCCATTCAGGGGCTGGGAGGGCTGATGAGCATCACGGGCGAGCGCGACGATCTGCCCGGAGGCGGCCCACAAAAAGTGGGCGTGGCCGTGACAGATCTGTTCACGGGGATGTATGCCACCGTCGCGGTGTTGGCCGCCCTGCGCCATGCCGAGCGCACGGGGCAGGGCCAGCACATCGACATGGCTCTCCTGGACACCCAGGTTGCCATGCTGGCCAACCTGGGGGCCAACTACCTGGTACGAGGACAAGCCGAAGGCAAAGTGCCCGGCCGAATGGGCAACGCACACGCCAACATCGTGCCTTACCAGGTGTTCGAAGTGGCACCCGATGCGCACGGGGCAGCCCAACACATCATTCTGGCCGTCGGAAACGATGGTCAGTTTGCCAAATTTTGCGCCGAGGCCGGTCAACCCCAATGGGCGGATGACCCACGCTTTGCCACCAATGCACAGCGCGTACGTCACCGATCCGAGCTGATCCCCGCCATGGAAACCGTCCTCAAAACCCGGACAAAAGCAAGCTGGCTGTCGGCACTGGACGCCGCCAAGGTGCCCTGCGGCCCCATCAACAACTTGGCGGAAGTGTTTGCCGACCCGCAGGTCCAACAACGTGGCATGGTCCAACACTGGGCCCATCCGCACAGCCCATCTTTGCGATTGGTGGCCAGCCCGATGAAGCTGTCGGCAACCCCTGCCACCACACAACGTCCCCCCCCGCTGTTGGGTCAGCACACACGCGAAGTGTTGAGCGAGTGGCTGGACATGGGTGAGCCTGAGATCCAGGCACTGGCACAAGCCGGTGCGATTGCACCGCCTCTTTGACCATCTGAAGTACCCCCGTGCGAACCCTGCTTGCACCGCACCCAACCCTCGCGTACCCTAACCTGACCCCTCGCAGCCACACACCATGGTCTCCCCCACAGCCAGCCAGCCTCCGCAGCAGGCACATCTGCCGACCACGCACTCGCTGCCACAAGCCGCCCAAGCCGCTGCCGCATTGAAAATGCCTCTCGTGGTGATGACCACCCTCAAAGGCTGTCCGTACTGCGATGTGGTGCGGGGGCACTATTTGCTGCCCATGCTGCGCGCTGGGGAAATTCAGGCCATCCAGCTGGACATGACGGACCGGGTCACCCCTCTCAAAGGGTTTGACGGGCGCCTCACCACGGCAGCGGCACAGATCAAGGCCTGGCAAGCAAAGCTGGCCCCCACAGTGCTGTTTCTGGCCCCCCGAGGAGAAGAGCTGGCGGAACGCCTGGTGGGCATGGCCGTTCCCGACCTGTACGGTGCCTACTTGGACAACCGATTGGAAGATGCCCGCAAGGCCCTGACGGGCACGCGGCACTGAGACACGAACGCGCAACAACAACGACAACAACAACCCAGCCGACGCCATGAGCTCTCAACCTCACTCCTCTGCCACCCCCTCTGCATTGCCCTGGCTCCTGCGGCCAGGCATTGCATTCATGCGGCGCATCGGCATGAAAAGCAAACTCGGTCTCATCGCAGCCGTGCTGATCATTCCGTTGGTGATCGCCGTTGCCCTGTTGAGCATGCGCCTTTGGGGTGACATTGAATTCACCCAGAAAGAGCTCAATGGCGTGGTGGCCATCAACCAGGCCCACACGCTGGTCAACAAGCTGCAAGACCACCGGGCTGCCAACAGCCAACTGGCTGCAGGCTCGGCCGACATGGCGTCCGCAGCCCAACAGACCACCCAATCGGCCCAGGATGCCCTGCGCCAGTTCAATGGCACGCTGTCCCACTCCAAAGACCTGCTCCACACAGCCAAATGGTCAGACGAACACGCCGCGCTTGAAAAATTCCTAGCCAAACCAGCGGGGACGGCCAGCGACCTGCAGCAATCCAGCTACCACATCAAACGGCTGCTGGACCTGATCGACGAGCTGGCAGAACGCTCCGGTCTGCTGTTTGACCCCGAAATCGCCACTTACTTCCTGATGGACATGCTGGTCCAACGTGTGCCTCAAATGGAGGAAAGCGTTTCGGTGCTGCGTGACCAGGCCATCAATTTGCTGCTGCGCGACCAGACCGACGGCCCCGCTGCCGCCACCATGGCCGGTTTGGCCAGCGGTCTGACCGCGCGCTCGCAAGACGTGGATTTGCGCACGTTGTCACTCTCTCGCAACGATGAACCGGAGTTTGCCGACTGGGCTGCCGCTCGGCGAAGCATTGCGGCACTGGTGTCTGAAACGCAAAACGCTTTCGGCGAAGCTGCCATGGGAGCCGACCCCAAAAGTTTCCAAACGCTGGCCACCGGGGTGAAGCGGGACACCGAAAAACTGCGCCTGGATGTGACCCGTCGCCTGGAGGCCAAACTGAAGGACCGCATCGCGCACCGCACCCAGGAAATCTTGCTCGTGATCGGAGCCGCCTTGGTGGGGCTGCTGGCCCTTATCTATGGGCTGATGGGTTTTGGCGTGGCCACGCTGCACAGCCTGGGGTTGTTGCAGCGCTCCATGAAACAGGCGGCCGAAGGCAACCTTTCGGCCACCGTGCGGGTAGACGGCACCGACGAGCTGGCTCACATCAGCCAGGCGTTTGAAAGCATGCTCACCAGCCTCTCGTCCCTGGTCGCCGATGTGCGCAGCGCATCGGCTCTCGTGGGTGATGTGGGCTCCGCCCTGGTGAGTGACGGCACGCTGCTGGCAGACCGCACCCAGTCCCAGGCAGCCAGCCTGGAAGAAACCACGGCCAACGTCCGCATGGTGGGTGACATGGTCAAACAAAACGCCGAAGTGGCGCAGGACGTCAGCGGCATGACACGCGAGCTGCGTCAGCAGACTGGGGCCGCCAACGCGCTGATGGGCAAGACCGTGCAGGGCATGGACACGCTCAAAACCACGTCACTGCGCATGACAGAGATCATCGGCACCATCGACAGCATCGCTTTCCAGACCAATATCCTCGCGCTGAACGCTGCGGTGGAAGCCGCCCGCGCCGGAGAAGCGGGCCGGGGTTTTGCCGTTGTGGCCTCCGAGGTGCGAAACCTGGCTCGCCGCAGTCAGGAAGCCGCCTCCGAAGTCCGAAAACTCATCGCCGATTCCGCCAACCGGGTTCAGACTTCGGTGGGAGAAATCGGCTCGGTCAGCCAGCTCATGACCACGTTGGTGGACAGCATCGGCCACGTGACGGCAGGCATGGAGAACATCGCCACCGCCAGCAGCGACCAAAGCCGCTCGCTCAGCGAGGTGGTGGTGGCCGTGGGGGATCTGGATTCCGTGACAGCGGAAAACTCCGCACTGGTCGAACGCACGCAGCACCGCTCCCATCGCCTCATTGAACGGGCCTCACAGCTCGATCACGCGGTCAGCCACATCCGCCTGCGTCAGGGCACCGCCGATGAAGCCAAGGCACTGGCGTTGCGGGCGCTCGAGCACGTCAAACGGGTGGGCGTTGACAAGGCATTTCGCGACTTTCACACCAAAGGAGGCGAGTTCATCGACCGGGACTTGTACGTGTTTGTGCTTGACCGGGACGGTTTCTATCGCGTGATGGGCTTGGACGAGTCCAAAGTGGGGGCCCATGTGAGCGCATCACCCGGCGTTGACGCCGAGCAACTGATTGCCGACGCATGGAAACGTGCGGAACAAGGCGGGGGATGGGTGGAATACAACATCATCAACCTCGTGACGGGCGATGTGCGCGGCAAGTCCTCCTACGTCATGCCCCTGGACAGCCAGCGCTTGATCGGCTGCGGGGCCTACCGCAGTGCGGTGAAAACACTGAGCGAACTGGCCGCCATCAACAAAGGGCACTGAGCGGGCACACCGCAGGGCAACAGGCACAAGGCCCTTGGCGCGGTGATTTTTATTTCGAAGCAGACTTTTCAATACAGGCAAGCGCGTAGGCCACAAAATCTTTTTGCTCCAACGGCTTGCTGAACAGATAACCCTGGTAGCTGAGGCATCCCATATCCCGCAAAAACACGCGCTGGGCCTCGGTTTCAACGCCCTCGGCAATCACATCCAGTCCCAAGGTATGTCCCAGGGCAAGCACGGTGCGTGCAATGGCTGCGTCATTGGGGCTGGTCTGGACATCACGCACAAAAGACTGGTCGATCTTGAGCTGGTCCAAAGGCAGGCGCTTCAGGTAGGTCAACGAGGAGTACCCCGTGCCAAAGTCATCCAGCGAAAACAGCACGCCCAGGGGGCGCACCGCGTTCATTTTGGCGATGATGTCTTCCACATCGTGCACCATGAGGCTTTCGGTCAGCTCCAATTTCAGGGTACCGGGCGGCAGCCCTGCGTGGCTCAGCACCCGCCCCACATCGTCCGCGAAATCCGCACTGCGAAACTGATGAGCACTGACGTTCACCGCCAGGGAAAATCCCGGGAACAACGGGGTCAGCGCCGGATCGTCCAACCAGTCCCGCAACCGCTGGCCCGCCTCGTGCAAGACCCATTGCCCCAGCGTCGACATGAGACCCACCTGTTCGGCCAGTGGAATGAACACCGCAGGAGAGATGGGCCCCCGAACCGGGTGTTGCCAGCGCAGCAAGGCCTCCGCCCCCACCAGATGGCCGGTGTCATCGTGCTGGGGCTGGTACACCAGCCGCAACTGTCTGGCAGCCAGCGCACCACGCAGGTCTTCGGCCAGCTGCATGCGCTGGGCCATTTCGGCCTGAATGGCGGGGTCGTAAAAGCGCAGGGTGTTGCGACCGGCGGCCTTGGCCTGGTACATGGCCACATCGGCACGCTTGATGACTTCGTCCACCGTCAGCCCCTCGTCGGCAAACAAGGCGACTCCCACGCTGGGGGTGCTGGTCAGTTGCATGCCCGCAAGGGGATAAGGTCTGGCCAACGCCGCCACCACCTTCAGGCCAATGTCCTCAGCCACTTGGATGGGGTTGTCGTCCCCGGCAAGTTCCAGGCGGCTGAGCAGCAGCACAAATTCGTCGCCCCCCAGGCGGCACACGGTGTCCACCTCACGCACACAGGCCAGCAAACGCAGGGCCACCAGCCGGAGCAAGGCATCGCCTTTGTCATGCCCCAGGGTGTCGTTCAGGTCCTTGAAGTTGTCGAGGTCGATGAACATCAACGCCCCGTGGGCGTGGTCTGACTGGCGCAGCTGCAACGCCTGGGCCAGACGGTCGAAAAGCAAGCGACGGTTGGGCAACCCGGTGAGAGGGTCGTAGTACGCCAGACTGCGGATTTCGGCCTCGGCCTTCTTGCGGGCCGTCACATCCTGTACGGTGCCCACGATGCGCACCGGCCGCCCAGCGTCGTCAAACTCCAGTCGACCGATGGCCTGAACCCAGATCACCCGGCCATCGGCCGGACGACGCAGCGCGTACTCCACGTTGAAACCGGACCGCTGTGCAACGGCCTGCAGGTAGGCTTCGCGCAGGCCCTCGCGGTGTTCGGACTCCACCAGTTCGTACCAGCTCTTGGACGTGCGCTCGTGGTCTGCGCCAATGCCAAACAAGCTGTCCAGCAAAGGGGAACTGGTCCAGGTGCCCGTGGCCACATCGGTGATGAAGTAACCCAGACGCGCAACCTCCTGCGCTTCTGCCAGCAGTTGGCCACTTTGAACCAGGGCATCCTCGGTCTGTTTCTCCTGTGTCCAGTCGGCCAGATAACCATTCCAGGTCACGGTGCCATCCGGCTGGCGCTGCGGCAGCGCTTTGGTCCAGAACCAGCGGGTCTGCCCGTCCCGGGTCCGCAACCGGAAATCAATTTCCAGCGGACTCAGGTTGAGCCCAGACAGCAGAAAAGCGGCACGGAGCTCGCGCCGGTCTTCTGGCTCGATGTGAGCACGCCACTCGGCATCGCTCTCCAACAGCCCTTCGGCGGAAAAGCCGGTCAACGCCTGCACACCCGGGCTGATGTAAGAAAACCAGGTGAAGCCATCGGGGCGCCGGTGGTATTGGTAGAGCACACCGGGCACCTGACTGGCCAGCTGGTTGAGCGCTCCACGGGCCAGGCGAATGTTGTCCAGCAACAGGTAGACGAGCACCGCGCCACCCACGCTGAACAACGCGCCCCACACCAGCTGCAGCACCAGGGTCACGGGATTCACCCAGCCATTCACCGGCACCAGCTTGAGTTGCCACTGCTGGGTGTAGAGGGCCACAGGGAGCGTCAAGGCATCCGTCAGCACCTGATCGCCGGACAGCGAGGTGTGGAGCAAGCCCCCTGGCCCCCAGAGTTCGTGGTCAAAGCCTTTGGACTTCAGGGTGTCCAGGCCGCTGGCAGCCAACACGTCTGACAGATCGACAGCGGCCCGCACCAGCCCCCAGAACTCGGGAGCCCCCTGGGTTCTCGGCGAGGAAAGAAACACGGGCTGGTGGGCCACCAGCCCTTCCACCCCGATGGGAAGCATGGCGGGGGCCGACAGCACCAGGGCTCGGTCGTGCACGGCACGCCGTGCATCGGGGTCGGCGTGGTCACCGTCAAGCACGTTCAGGCCCACCACCCGGGTGCTGTAGCTCTCTGGCACCACCTGCGTGACCACCCCTTGGGGCAACACGCCCAAGGCCTGCACACCGGGACGGCTGCGCAGCAACTGGTTGCCAATGTCATGAAAGCGGGACACCACGCCACCGCCTTGCTGCACCAAGGCGGCCAAAACCTCCAAAGACGCCAGGTTTCGCTCCAAGGCCGCCCGCAACTCCTGCGCCTGGGCCTCACCCACTTGCGTGGCCTGCGCGGTCAGCCGACTGCGCCGCTGAGACTCGCCATCCATGACCCACAAGGCCGAGGCAGCGCCCAGCAAGGCAAACACCACCAATGCACTGCGCAACGGAGGCAGCAACCGGCCTGGGCGGTGCGTGAATTCGGCTGGGGCGGTGGAGGCAATCAACGGTGGCTCGTCAGCAAACATCACACTTACACAACCAGGCCATGCATCAGAGGAGCGGTGAACCGCCCGTGGCGGGCAGGCGTGCACCGCACACCTGCGAGCGCCCTTGGCGTTTGGCCTGGTACAACTGGGCATCGGCCAAGGCAAGCAGATAAGACGCGCGACTGCCCGTGTCCGTTCCCTCTCGGGTGGCGACGCCCAGGCTCGCCGTCACCACGGGGGCAACATCGGAAAACAAGTGGGGAATGGCATGCCCCTTCACGGCTCGCAACATGCGCTCGGCCATGGCCAAGGCATCGTCGTGCGCGATGTCGGGGAGAAGGCAGACAAACTCCTCTCCGCCGTAGCGGGCCACCAGATCGGTCGGGCGCCGCAACTCGGCTTTGAGCAAAGCGGCAATTTGGCGCAGGCAATCGTCGCCAGCTTGGTGTCCGTAATGGTCGTTGTAGGTTTTGAAAAAATCCACGTCCAGCAGGATCAGGGACAAAGCACTGCCTGTTCGCTGTGCGCGGCCCCATTCCAATGCCAGGCGCTCATCGAAATGGCGGCGATTGGAGACGCCAGTGAGCCCGTCCAGAAAGGCCATGTCACGCAAGAAATCGGACTGAAACTTCAGGGTGAGATGGGTTCTCACCCGGGCCTTGACCACGTTGGGGTTGACCGGCTTGGGAATGAAGTCCACCGCGCCAGCCTGCAAACACTGGGTCTCGATCTCATCGCCCCCGTGCGCCGTGACAAAGATCACCGGAATGTCGGCCGTGCTGGCATGGGATTTGAGGCGCTGAAGCACTTCGAATCCGTCCATTTCAGGCATCACCACGTCGAGCAGTACCAAATCGGGGCTTTGCTCGGCGCACACACGCAACGCCTGCTCCCCGGACGTCGCCATGAACATCTGGCAATCGGCTGACAGGGCCCTGTACAGCACCTGCAGGTGAATGGGTTGGTCGTCCACCACCAACAGCCGTGCCTTGCGCGCGGGGCTGGCAATCGGCAACACCAGATCGTCCCCTTGGCGGGGCGATGCACGGCCATCGACCGGTTCGGCGGAAGGAGGAAGCAAGGTGTCGGACACAGCGGTGCAATCAGCCTCGTTGCAGCAGGTTTTGGGCGGAGGCCAGCGCCTGCTCGAAATCGAGCACTTCCATGGCTGCGTGCAAAGGCTGCCACTCGGCAGCACCAGCCACGGTGGCATCTTGCAGCATTTCGTCGTGCAACTCCAGCGCCTGCATGTCCGAGGCCTCCAGCAAACCGGTCAGGACCTGAAGCCGGGGCATCCACTGCGCCCGCCAGTCCGCCAGCCCCCCGGCAGGCCCCGCCACCGGCGCCACCGGGACGGGGGTGACAGCAGGCTGCATGGCGTCCAGCACATGGCGCAGCGCCATCTCGCTTTGCGTCATCTCGGCACGCAATGCGCCCAGCCATGCCGTGGGCACCGGGACCGACTGCCCCATGCTGTCTTTCACTTTGCGCTCGGCGTCTGCAGCCAGTTCGGCCAGGCGGAAAGCCCCCACGGTGCTGGCAGTCCCCTTGAGGGTGTGCAGGGCGGCAGCCAACTCTGTGGCAACTGCGGTGTCTTCCACCAGTTTCGCCAAACGGGCCGACTGCGGTGGCAAATCGGCGCAGAAGTTGCGCACGATGCGCTGGTAGAACACCGGATCCCCTCCCAAGCGGTGCAGCGCTGCGGTGACTTCGACGCGGTCGGCGGCCGGCCAAGGGGTGATTTGGGCACTTTTTTCAGAAGAAAATGAGGCTCCGGCGCTCTCCTGTAAAGCGCTGACAGCTATTGTTTCCTCCAAAACCGCAGAGACTGCCCGTGGCTCCCATGGTTTGACCGCTCCGCCTGCCCAACGCAGCAACGTGCGCACCAGATGCTGCAGCTCAAAGGGCTTGCCCACGTGGTCATTCATGCCAGCGGAGAGACAGGCCTCGCGGTCACTGGCCATGGCGTTGGCGGTCATGGCCACGATGGGCAAGTCCATCAGATGCAGCTTGTGGCGGATGGCGTGCGTGGCCTGCAATCCGTCGAGCACGGGCATCTGCATGTCCATCAGCACGAGGTCAAATGCATGGGGGTTGTGTCGCAACTGGTCCACCGCCACTTGGCCGTTTTCGGCCAGGTGCACCAAGGCCCCCTCACGGGTGAGCAACTCCTCGGCCACCTGTTGGTTGATCAGGTTGTCCTCCACCACCAGCAAGCGCATGCCGTTGAGCAGCCGCTGACCCGGCGCTGCGGCCACCGTGCAGGGCAACTCCCCCGACTGGACAGCGGTGGCATCGGCCACCGCGTCGTACAGCATGGATGCGGTGACGGGCTTGACCAGGAAACCGTCCAACAGCTCGCGCTGCGCTTCTGCAGCACCCTGCAGCAGCTCACGCCCGCTGGCCGTGACCATGACCATCAGCGGCATCGGACGGCCCTCGAACAGCCGGTGCAACTCGGCTGCCAGGTGCATGCCGTCCATGCCAGGCATGTCCCAATCCAGGAAGATGACGTCAAATGGCTTGGCAGACTGCGCCAGCCCGGCTTTGACCAGGGCCAGGGCGTCTTCCGAGCCCTCTGCGGCGGTGGATTGCCATCCCATGTCCTGCAACATGCCCGTCATGATCTGCTGGGCCACCAGGTTGTCGTCCACCACCAGGACGCTGAGGCCTTGCAAGGCGTTGCGTGGCGCGGGCAAGAACTCGGCTGGCAGGTCGCTGGGCACCCGCATCTTCAGCGAGAAGTAGAACGTGCTGCCCTCGCCCAGCACACTGCTGAGTTGCAACTCGCCCCCCATCAGCCGCACCAGGCGCTGGCTGATGGCCAGGCCCAGCCCCGTGCCACCGTACTTGCGGGCAGTCGAACTCTCGGCCTGGGTGAACCCACTGAAGATCTTGGCCTGTGCCTCGGGCGAGATGCCGATGCCGCTGTCGTGCACCTCGAACAGCAGTGTCACCTCCTCATAGGCGCTGTCGGGCATGCCCACCTGGGTGCGATCCTGCAGCTGGATTTTGAGCAGCACCTCGCCTTGCGAAGTGAACTTGATGGCGTTGCCACCCAAGTTGATGAGCACCTGCTGCAGGCGCAGGGCGTCGCCGATCAGCACTTTGGGAATGCGCCGATCGATATCGAACAGCAACTCCAGCTGTTTGCTCTTCAGGTTGCTGGAATAGATGGTGGCCAGATCGCGAACCAGCTTGTCAAAGCCAAAGGGCTCCGGGTCCAGCTCCATTTTGCCGGCCTCGACCTTGGAGAAGTCCAGGATGTCGTTCAAGATGCCCAGCAAACTTTTGGCCGCGCTTTCGCTCTTTTCGGCGTAGTCCTTCTGGCGTGAGGTCAGGTCCGTGGTCTGCAAAAGATGCAGCATGCCGAGAATCGCGTTCATGGGCGTGCGGATTTCGTGGCTCATGTTGGCCACAAACTGGCTTTTCGCCTGCGATGCCGCCTCTGCCTCCTCCCGGGCGTGAACCAGTTCTGTGATGTCGATTCGAAAGCCCACCCTGTACCCGTCAGGCGTGCTTCGCTCCAGAATGCGCAGCACCTTGCCACTGCTCAGTCGCTGGACCAGCTCCTGGGTCGATTGCTGGTGTTGCGCCAGCCGCTCGGCCACCCATTCGTCGAGACGCCCCTGGCACTCCGCGTATTCGCCCCGCTCGGCCCCATAACGGATGATCTCTTCAAAGGTGCGCCCCGGCTCGATGATGGCGGCTGCAACGGGATAGATCTCTTTGTAACGGTCGTTGCAGAACACCAGGCGATCCTGCGGATCGAACAGCACAAACCCCTCGCCCAACGCGTCGATAGCGCTGCGCAGAATCCGTTCGTTTTCCGCAGCGGCTTCCCGGGCATTCACAATGTCCGTGACATCGATCCGGAACCCGACGCGATACCCATCGGGCGTGCTCCGCTCCAAAATCCGCAGCACGCGGCCTGAAGAAACCTTTTGCACAAAATCCAACTCCGGAATGCGGTGCTGCGCCAAGCGCTCTGCCACCCATTCCTCCATTCGCCCTTTTGCCGCCGGAATCTCCCCCTGCTCGGCACCGGATCGAATGATCTCTTCGAACGTGATGCCCTCCCGGATGTAGGCCGCCGATTTGGGGCGGAAACGGCGGTACTGTTCGTTGCACATCACCAGTCGGTCCTGCGGATCGAACAGCACGAACCCCTGGTCCAGGGCATCAATCGCGCTGCGCAAAATCCGTTCGCTCTCGGCCGCAGCCGCTTCGGCAGCCTTCAGTTCGCTGATGTCGATGTGGGTGCCGTACATCATCAGCGCTTTGCCATCCGGCCCCCAGGACACCACCCGCCCACGAGACTGCAACCACACCCAGTGCCCGTCGCGGTGGCGCAGACGAATGACCTCTTCGTAGTAGGGCGACTGCCCCCGCAAGTGCCGCTTGAGGGATTCCCGCACAGTGTTGCGGTCCTCGGGGTGGCACAACTCGTACCAGCGACTGGCAGTGACCGGGACCAAGTCGCCCAGCTCATAGCCCAGCATCCTGACCCAATGTTCGTTGACTTCGGTCACTTGGGTGCGCAAGTCCAGCGCCCAGGTGGCCGCACGGGTTCCCTCGATGGTGCTTTGCAGGCGCTGGCGGCCATCGGCCAGTTCCAGCTCGCGCTCCTTGCGCTCGTGCACGTCCTGAACCGTCCCATACAAGCGGATGCAGCGCCCACCGCTCCTGTCTGCCGACCCGATGACCCGCACCCAGCGCGATTGGCCGGTGTGGGTGCATATCTCCATCTCGGTGTCGAAGCCCACCCCCGTTTCAGCCGTCTGGTACAACAGGCGGCGCATGGCAGTGCGGGCACTTTGCGCCGAATAAAAGCCAATGAATCCGTCCAAAGTGGGCTCATGGCCTGCGGGCACGGCATGGATATCGGCCGCAATCGCCGACCACGACATGTGTTTGCTGGCCCAATCCACTTCCCAGGTCCCGATGCGGGCGGCCTGATTCGACATCTCCAGTGTGCGGCGCGTGCGCTCCAACTCCAGCTGGGCTTCTTTGCGGGCTGTGATGTCCGTGCGGATAGACACATACCGCTCGATATGCCCGGCTTCGTTCAAAAAGGGCGCAATCAGGCTGTCCACCCAATACAGGCGACCGTCTTTGGCGCGGTTGCAAACTTCTCCGTGCCAAGGCTTGCCGGAACGGATGGTGGTCCACATGGACGACCAGAAACCGGGCGGGTGAAACCCTGAGTTGATGACATGGTGGCCCGACCCGATGAGCTCTTGGGCACTGTAGCCGCTCAGATCCACAAACGCCTGGTTGACGTCGGTGATGATCCCCCGCGCATCGGTCTGCGACACCAGCGCATGGGTCTTGATGGTGTTCATCAGCGCATGGCTCTCTCGCAACGCCGACTGCATCCGCTCGCGGGCTTGCTTCTCTGCGGTGATGTCGCTTTCCACCGTGATAAAGCCTGTCAGCTCGCCATCGGCATTGTGCGTGGGTTGTATGTCGACGCGTGTCCAGTACTCCTGTCCGAACTTGGCGCGGTTGAGCACCTCTGCCTTCACCGTCTGTTCGCCCAACTTCGCCGCAGCCAGCTGGTTGAACGTGGACCAGTCAGACTTGTCAAAATTGAGAAGCTCATCAGGCAAGCGGCCCACCGCTTCCTCGGAGGTATAGCCCGTCTGCCGGGTGAAGGCGTCGTTCACCCACACAATGCGCCCCTGCGGGTCGGTGATGGTCACCAGGTTGTTGGTGTTGCGAGCGACCAGGGCCAGCCTGGCAAGATCTGCCGTCAACTCCCGGGCCCGACGCTCGGCAAAAGCCCGCCCCGTTGTCAACACCCACACCAAGTAAGCCGACAAAAGGCTCAGCAGTGCCCCTGTCACCCCCACCCAAAGCGGCGTGCTCCGGTCCATGGTCGCATCAAATTCGGGCAGGCTGCTGACATAAAAGTCCAGGTATCGACTGCCAAAGAAAATTTGCTCCCTGCCGCGAAAGGCACGGTCCTCTGGCGCCACCAAGCTCTGACTCACTCGCCCTTGAACATGGTCGTCTCGGTCGTAGAGCACCACGCCAAACTCGCCACCGTCTTCGCCCCGGGCCAGGGGGTCGACCAGCTCAAAGTCCAACCACTTGGAGCCGCCACGCAAAGCGGAATGGACCAACCCTTCCATGGTAAACGCGGCCGCCACAAACCCGATCAGCCGTTTCTCCCTGATATCGGGGGCATCCGACAGCGCACCATTTGCATAAACCGGGTAGAACTGCGTAAAACCCCATTTCTTCACGCCCGTCTTGAACAGCCTTGTGGGGGGGGTAAGGACGGCTGTGTTTGAGCGAGCGGCCCGTTCCATGGCACCGCGCCGCTCTAGGCTGGTCCCAACCTCCATCCCCCGGGCTGGCTGCTCCCGCCCGGGACCAGCGTAGTCCACCAAATAGTGATCACCAGACAAAAGGCCGGTGGGCGGGACCTCGAAATAGCGGAAATTGAACGTGGGATCTTCTCGTTTTCGCGCGGCCACATGGCCCGGGACCTGGTTCGCAGCCAAGCGGCGCACGAAGGCAAAGGTGGCAATCGAAGGGTGGTGCGTGGGCAGCTCAAGAGAGTCCAAAAAGTGCTTGAAGTCTGTCTCGGTCACCCGGTCAGACCCGGCAAAGATACCCCTCGCCGATTGAAGCAGGGTGAGCTGTCGCCCCAGTTCATCTGACAGCGCCTGCTTGATGCGTGCGGTCTCCAACTCAAAGGCGGCCTGCGCCCGGGCATGGATATTGGACGACAGGGAATGCACCACCGCATAGGTCGTCAACAACCCGCTCAGCAAGACCAACAGCGGCCAAGCGAGCTGAGAGTGGCGCTTGAACCAAGCGTTCATGGCGGCCCTGGTTCAGCGCAACACGCGCCGCAGTTCCACTTCCAGCGCAGCACGTTCCAAAGGCTTCGCCAAGTAACCATCGGCACCCGCAGCCAGAAATCTCGCCCGGTCACTGGGCAGGTCAAAGGCGGTCACCATGATCACTGGGGTTCGCCGTGCGCCCTGCTTCTCTCTTTTGCGAATTTCCGCGACTGTGGCAAGTCCGTCCAGCAACGGCATCGTGACATCCATCAGCGCCACATCGAACGGTTGGGCGTCAAGGGCCTTGAGCGCTTTTTCCCCATCCGTGACCAGCACGCCGCTGTGTCCCATGTCGCGCAACACACGAGTGGCCACCCTCAGGTTGACGGGGTTGTCATCGGCGACCAGCACGCGCAAGGGACGTTGGATCAAAGAATCTGAGCTCATGTGGCGAAGTGGTTGTTTCCCTGACGGCAATCGCGCGCACGCAATGGTGCGGTGTTCATTGGGGCAGGCCCCAGCGCTGAATCATCGCCCTTTTTTACAAAGCGCCAAACACCTTTTTGAGAATGGCGGAACCTGCCTGCGCAGGGTTTTGACGTATTTTGCGCTCTTCGTCGCCTATCACTTGGTAGAGCCCGCTCAGCGCGCGACCGGCGACATAGCTCGGCAGATCCGCTTCCTCCGGTTTGACCAGCCCTAGCTTGGCCATCCGTCCGGCCACCGCTTGGTACTTGTCGGTCAACTGCACTTGGTCGGTGGTCACCTTCACTATTGGCAACAGCTGGGCGGTCAGGGGTGCTCGGGTTTTCTCTCCGAAGAAGTCCGTGACCGATGTGTCGCCGCCTGTCAGAAGACGGCGCGCGTCGTCTACCCCCATGCCCCGAATCGCCTTGTCCAGCAAATCGGCGGTCAGCGGTACCGCTTTTTCAGCCGCCTCGTTCATGGCTTGCACCAAGACATCCAACCGTTTGCCCTGTCCGGTGGCCTTGATCAAGGTTGCCGCATCCTCCAGAAATCCGGGCAACCCGATGCGAACTTTCGGATTGTTCAGGAATCCACCCGGTTGTCCCAACTGGAGCACGGCTGTTTTCGCTCCCCCTGCCAGGGCTTCACGGATACCGGCCAGCGCATCGGCACTGGACAATGTCGCCACCGACTGCGCCCGGGCAGCACCGCCACAAACGAGCAAGCCGCACAAGGCAGCCCAGGCGGCATGGTTAAATTCGCGTCGCTGCATGGGCGCCCCTTTGGGTTATCAAAAATTTTTGTTCCACCTGTCGTTGCCGCACACCATGAAACACTTCTCTCGCCCAGCGCTCCTGTCTGCTGCTCTTGTTCTGGCTTTGGGCATTGGCGGCTGCTCGAGCTCAGAGCCCGCACCGGCGTCCACGTTCGTGCTGCTGGATGGCAGCAAATCTACCACCTCGGACCTGAAGGGCAAGGTGACTCTCGTCAATTTTTGGGCCACGACCTGCGTGAGTTGTGTCAAAGAAATGCCCGACCTGGCGGCCACCTACCAGAAGTTCAAAGACCGAGGGTTTGAAACAGTGGCCGTCGCAATGAGTTACGACCCGCCGAGCTACGTGGTGAATTTTGCCCAATCCCGGCAATTGCCCTTCAAAGTGGCTATTGACAACACCGGAGCGGTGGCACAAGCGTGGGGCGACATCAAAATCACGCCGACCACGTTCATCTTGAACAAGCAAGGACAGATCGTGAAGCGCTATGTGGGAGAGCCAGACTTTGCGGCACTGCACCAGTTACTGGACAAGCTGCTGTCCGAGTCTTGATATCTGGCATGCGACATTCATTCAACATTTTGACGTCTGTCGCACGCCCGCTTTAATTTGACTGCTCCTTATTTCATTTTGTAGCTGTCGTGGCAAGCCTTGCAAGTGCTCGCCGTCTCACCAAAGGCTGCTTTCAGCGCATCTACATTTCCCATTTTTGAGGCCGCGGCCAGTTTCGTGACTTCGCCGCGCATTTTCTCCGCGCCTTGATCAAACTTGGCTTTTTCGGTCCAGACCTCCGGCTTCGCGTTCGACTTCAGCGACTCGGTTCCCGACATAAAACCCGCCCAAGGCAACTTGCTTAGCGTTTCCACTATCGCGGCGTTTTCGGCTGCAGCTTTTGCATCAAAAGGCACTTTGCCGTTGGCCATGGCACCCAGGCGGGCAAAGTGCTGACTCATCACATAGAAGGCATTCTGGCGATACTTGACGGCATCGTCAGGCTTCTGGAATTGAGCCATGGCTGGGATGGCTGCGGCGGCGACTGCAATGGCCATCGTGAGGCGGGTCAGTTTTTTCATGCAAACTCCTGGTTGATAGGATCAGACGACACTGTCTGCGAGTAGGAGTGTAGAAAGTCCAACAGGTTTTGGCTGCGGAAAAGATGTGTGACTTGGGTCACGCTCACCGCCAACCCCATATGGAAGGATTCAGATGATCAAAGTTCGCGTATGGGATCTGCCCACCCGCATGTTCCATTGGCTGCTGGTGCTGACTGTGATTGGGCTGGTGATCACGGGCAATGTGGGAGGCAGCTGGATGAGTTGGCACTTTCGCCTGGGCTACGCCGCGTTCACATTGCTGGTGTTTCGCGTCCTTTGGGGCGTGCTGGGTGGGCACTGGTCACGATTTCGCAACTTTGTCCCCACCCCTGGCCAGTTACTGCGCTATTTGCGGGGAGAGACCCGTCATTCCGTGGGGCACAACCCTCTTGGGGCACTGTCTGTGCTCACCTTGTTGCTTGTTTTGACGGCGCAGGTAACCAGCGGACTGCTCAGCGATGATGAAATCGCATTTTCGGGCCCCCTCACCGCCCTCGCATCCGCAGACATGGTCACGATGGCCACGTGGTACCACACGGAGGTAGGCAAACTCGTGATGCTGGCCCTTGTTGCCATTCACATCGGGGCCATTGCGTTTTACAAAGTGTTCAAAAAGCAAAACCTGTCCCGGGACATGCTGACGGGGGTTCAAGAGGCCCCTCTACCCCCACCGCAAGAGTCTCAGGACAACTTGGCAACGCGCCTGTTGGCAACCTTCCTCATTTGCCTTAGCAGCGCAGTGGTCTACGTCGTGGTTCATCTGGGAGGTGGTTGACATGGAGAGTCCGCCGCCCACCTCCATGACTTGCGTATCTGTGCCGTCACACCCCGGGTCAATTGGCGATGCCAGGCGGCTGATTCAAAGCTATGCAGGAGAAATCCTGCAACAGGGCTGCTTTGAGGGATTGGCTTTGGAGCTGGACCAACTGGTTCAAATCTAAGCGCCACCGTCAGGTGACCTGTACATCGCCTATGTGGGCGACCAGCCGGTCGGTTGCTGTGGCTTCAAACCTTGCGGGGACACCAACCACACCAACCCCTGTGAAATGAAGCGGCTTTATGTCTCACCGGCTTTCAGAGGCATGGGGCTGGGTCACCATTTGGTGCATACCGTGATGGAGGCGTCCCGCACGGGCGGTTACTCGTGCATGCTTATCGACACCCTGGACGAGATGGAAGCGGACCGCAGCCTTTACAGCACCATGGGCTTCTACTCCATTGCCCCGTATGCGCAAAGTACCCTTGCAGGTGCGCACCACTTGCGCATGGACCTCTGAAGGGCTGCGGCAATGATCAGACGGGTTGAACCTGTGCCAGCAGGCTATGGGCATCACTGACCTCGAACTTGCCGGGCCCCTCAACATTCAACGTTGCGACAACGCCATCCCTGATCAACATGGAGTAGCGATTGCTGCGCAACCCCATCCCCCGCGATGTCAGGTCCAGCGTGAGTCCTGTTGCTTTGGTAAATTCCGCTGAACCATCTCCCAACATCCGCACTTTGCCCACGGTGTTTTGCTGTTTGGCCCAAGCCCCCATCACAAACGCATCATTGACGCTCACACACCAAATTTCGTCAACACCCGCCTCTTGGAATGCCTCTGCCATCTCCACATAGCCGGGTACATGTTTGGCTGAGCACGTTGGAGTAAAGGCGCCTGGCAAAGCAAACAATGCAATCGTTTTGCCTGCTGCTGCAGCCTCAGTGTCCACTGGCACAGGCCCAAGTGGGCAGCCTTCGGTTTCGATGGCGTTGAACTCCATCAATGTGGCCTTGGGCAATTTGTCACCGACTCGAATCATATGTACTCCTAGGGTTGCAAAAGCAATCGTGGCAAAGGCGATTGGAAATAAAAAAAGCGACTGAATTCTCAGTCGCTTTTTACAGTCATGCAGAGCGAGCAAAAAACAGGCTTACACAGTCTCGGCCTTTTGTACCAAGCGAGTTGCAACCCAGTTCTTGGTGCGGGACAAAGGGCGGCTTTCGGTGATTTCCACCACATCGCCAACCTTGTAGTCGCCGCTTTCGTCGTGCGCGTGGTATTTGCTCGAGCGAACCACGATTTTGCCGTAGAGCGCATGCTTCACGCTGCGTTCAACCAATACCGTCACGGTCTTGGCACGTTTGTCGCTGACCACCTTGCCAATCAAGGTGCGCTTGAGGGATGTTTTAGCTTCCGTCATGGTCACTCCTTATTGGGCTTGCTTCTTCTCGGTCAAGATGGTCTTGGCGCGAGCGATGGCACGGCGCGTGATACGCAACGTGTTCGTGTTGTTGAGCTGTTGCGTGGCCTTTTGCATACGCAAACCGAAGTGTGCTTTTTGCAATGACTTGATCTCAGCTTCCAGACCGGCAACGTCTTTTTGGCGCAGTTCAGCAGTTTTCATGTGTTCTCTCCTGATCACTGACCCAATTGACGAGCCACGAACGTGGTGCGCAATGGCAACTTGGCTGCGGCGAGGGCAAACGCTTCGCGTGCCAGCTGCTCAGGCACACCAACGATCTCATACAGCACTTTGCCGGGCTGAATTTCAGCCACGTAATACTCCACGCTCCCTTTACCGTTACCCATACGGACTTCGGCAGGCTTGTTGGAGATCGGCTTGTCGGGAAACACACGGATCCAAATACGACCGCCACGTTTGACGTGCCGGGAAATGGCACGGCGGGCAGATTCGATCTGACGGGCCGTGAGGCGTCCACGATCGGTGGACTTCAGACCGAAGTCACCGAAAGCAACGGTCGCACCACGGGTGGCCACACCCGTGTTACGGCCTTTTTGTTCCTTGCGGTACTTGCGGCGAGCAGGTTGCAGCATGTTTATTCTCCTTTGCCGTCCGCAGCTGAAGCGGGCGCGGCTTTGCGTACGCGCTTAACGGCAGCATTTGCATTGGCACCAGCCTCTGCGGGTTTGTCACTGCCGTCAGCTGGTGCGGCGTTCGCTCCAGCGGGGCGGCGAGCACCACGGGGTGCGGGGCGATCCGAGCCTGGGCGTGCGCCATCGCGACGGGGGCTGCGAGGACGACGCTCTTCTTCAGGCCTTGGGGTGCTGTCCAGCGAAGGCGCATCGTTGCGCCCAAGCGTGTCACCTTTGTAAACCCAAACCTTGACACCGATGATGCCGTAGGTGGTCTTGGCTTCAGACGTACCGTAATCGATGTCAGCGCGCAGGGTATGCAAAGGCACACGCCCTTCGCGGTACCACTCGGTACGGGCGATCTCAATACCGTTCAAACGGCCAGCGGACATGATTTTGATGCCTTGTGCGCCCATGCGCATCGCGTTCTGCATGGCGCGCTTCATGGCACGGCGGAACATGATGCGCTTCTCAAGTTGCTGCGTGATGCTGTCTGCAATCAGTTTGGCATCGATCTCGGGCTTGCGCACTTCTTCGATGTTCACTGCCACTGGCACACCCAGCTTGGCAGCGAGGTCTTTTTTCAGTTTCTCGATGTCCTCACCTTTTTTACCGATCACGACACCGGGACGTGAGGAAAAAATGGTGATGCGGGCGTTCTTGGCAGGACGCTCGATCAGCACGCGAGAGACGGAAGCGTTCTTCAACTTGGCCTTGAGGTACTCGCGAACCTTGATGTCTTCAGCCAGCATGCCGGCGAAGTCACGGTTGCTCGCGTACCAACGGCTGGCCCAATTACGGGAAACAGCCAGGCGAAAGCCGGTTGGGTGGATTTTTTGTCCCATGGTCTGTCTTCCTCAGTTGCCAACCGTCACGTAAATGTGACAAGTGGGTTTGCTGATGCGGTTGCCACGGCCTTTGGCGCGGGCCGAAAAACGCTTGAGCGTGGTGCCTTGCTCGACGTAAATGGTTTTAACCTTCAATTCGTCAATATCGGCGCCATCGTTGTGCTCGGCGTTGGCGATGGCGGATTCAAGCGCCTTCTTCACAATGCCAGCCGCTTTTTTCTGAGTGAAAGCCAGAATGTTGAGCGCTTGGTCCACCTTTTTGCCGCGAATCAAATCGGCAACCAGACGACCCTTGTCAACAGACAGACGAACACCGCGAACAATTGCTTGTGTTTCCATGCTGTGTCCTTACTTCTTGGCTTTTTTGTCAGCCGGATGACCCTTGAAGGTACGGGTCAGGGCGAATTCACCCAGCTTGTGCCCGACCATCTGGTCAGTGATGTACACGGGCACATGCTGCTTGCCGTTGTGCACAGCGATGGTCAAGCCGATGAAATCGGGCAGGATCATGGAGCGACGCGACCAGGTTTTAACTGGCTTCTTGTCTTTGGTGGCAACCGCTTTTTCGACTTTGGCCATCAGATGATGGTCAACGAACGGACCTTTTTTGAGTGAACGAGTCATACCGTTACTCCTTTATTTCTTGCTCTTGCGACGCGAGACGATCATGCCTTGCGTGCGGCGGTTGTTGCGGGTACGGTAGCCCTTGGTCAGGTTACCCCATGGATCCACAGGAGCCATACCTTCACCCGTACGACCCTCACCACCACCGTGGGGGTGGTCAATTGGGTTCATGGCAGTGCCGCGCACAGTGGGTCGAATCCCCATCCAACGCTTGACACCGGCCTTGCCCAACTGGCGCAGGCTGTGCTCGGTGTTAGACACTTCGCCAATGGTGGCGCGGCAGTCCACGTGGATCTTGCGCACTTCGCCAGAGCGCATACGCACCTGGGCGTAAACGCCTTCACGGGCCATCAACACAGCGGAAGCACCGGCGGAACGAGCGATTTGCGCACCCTTGCCAATTTGCAATTCGATGCAGTGAATGGTTGAGCCCACTGGAATGTTGCGTATGGGCAGCGTGTTACCCACGCGGATGGGCGCTTCAGAACCACTCAATAGCGTTGCACCAGCCTCGACGCCGCGAGGGGCGATGATGTAGCGGCGCTCGCCATCGGCGTAGCACAACAGGGCAATGTGGGCCGTGCGGTTGGGGTCGTACTCCACACGCTCAACTTTTGCGGGAATGCCATCCTTGTTGCGACGGAAATCGACAACGCGGTAGTGGTGCTTGTGACCACCGCCTTTGTGGCGAACCGTGATGTGACCGTTGTTGTTGCGGCCCGCATTCTGCATCTGGGGCTCAAGCAACGGCGCGTGGGGAGCACCTTTGTACAGGTGATCACGCGTCACCTTGACCACGGCACGGCGGCCGGGGGAGGTGGGTTTCATCTTTACGACAGCCATGATTACGCAGCCTCCCCGCCAATGTTGAGCTCTTGACCGGGCATCAAGGTCACGAATGCCTTGCGCACATGGTCACGCCGACCAATCGACTTGCCAAAACGCTTGGTTTTGCCTTTTTGATTGAGAACGGACACGCATTTGACCTGGACCTTGAACATCAACTCCACAGCGGCCTTGATTTCAGGCTTGGTGGCGTCGCGCAGGACCTTGAACATGACGGCATTGGACTTTTCTGCAACCAGGGTGGCTTTTTCAGACACGATGGGCGCGACCAGAACCGCCATCAAACGACCTTCGTCGAACTGTTGGGTGCTCATGCGTACATCTCCTTGAGCTTGTCAATCGCCCCCTTGGTCACGATCACTTTTTTATAGTGAACAAGTGACACTGGATCAGCGTAACGAGGCTCAACAACCAACACATTGGGCAGGTTGCGTGAAGCCAGATACAGGTTCTCATCAACCTCTTCGGAAATCAGCAACACCGATTTCAGGTTCATGGCCTTGAATTTGTCAGCCAGTTGCTTGGTCTTGGGAGAGTCCAGTTTGATGGAATCAACCACGGCCAGTCGGCCTTCACGCACCAACTGCGACAGGATGGACGCCATGCCCACGCGGAACATTTTCTTGTTCAGCTTTTGGGTGAAGTTTTCATCAGGGCTGTTGGGGAACGTGCGACCACCCCCGCGCCACAAAGGCGACGAGGTCATACCTGCGCGAGCGCGGCCAGTGCCTTTTTGACGGAAAGGCTTCTTGGTCGAATGCTTGACCATCTCGCGGTCTTTTTGAGCGCGAGTACCCTGGCGGGCATTGGCCTGGTAAGCCACAACGAGTTGGTGAATCAACGACTCGTTGTAATCACGGCCAAACACGGTGTCAGGCACATCCACATTGGATGCCGCTTGACCCTGTTCATTCAGGAGTTCAACTTGCATCAGTTAGCTCCTTTGGTCGACTTGGCTTTGACAGCGGGACGCACAGTCACGAAACCACCGTTGGAGCCAGGGACAGCACCCTTGATCATCAACAGTTGGCGGGCTTCGTCCACGCGAACGATGTCCAAGTTCTGGGTGGTGACGGTTTCGTCGCCCAAGTGGCCGGACATTTTCTTGCCAGGGAACACACGACCAGGGTCCTGCGCCATGGAAATGGAGCCAGGCACATTGTGCGAACGGCTGTTGCCGTGGGACGCACGCTGCGAACTGAAGTTGTGGCGCTTGATGGTGCCGGCGAAGCCTTTACCAATCGAAGTGCCCTGCACGTCCACTTTTTGACCCGCGGCAAACACGGTCGCCGCAGCAATCAAGCCACCGGCTTGGTACTGAGCGGCCACATCGGCTGCCACGCGGAATTCTTTGAGGATTTCGCCAGCCTCCACACCCGCCTTGGCCAAATGACCGGCTTCAGGCTTGGTCACGCGAGAAGCGCGACGCTTGCCAAAAGCGACTTGCAGGGCGTCGTAGCCGTCGTTTGCTTGGGTTTTGACCTGAGCCACGCGGTTGTCTGACACGTCGACCACCGTGACAGGGATTGCATCCCCGTCATCGGTGAACAGACGCATCATGCCCACCTTGCGACCCAACAACCCGAGGGAGTTGCTAAGACTCATTGTTTTCTCCGTTCCCGACTTCAATTGGCCGGGGCTGATGACGTGTTCTGTAAGAACACAGAAAATGGCTGTCACGCCCGGCTTTCGCCAAACTCAACAGCCATTACTTTTCATTGATGCACTGTTTCCAGTGCAATTGCGTATTCTAGCCAATATCGAAAAACGATGCAAGGCCTTTCAGCGCATCGTGTTCACTGCAACTTGATTTCGACGTCCACACCGGCAGGCAGGTCGAGCTTCATCAGGGCATCAACTGTTTTGTCGGTGGGGTCAACGATGTCCATCAGACGCTGGTGCGTGCGAATTTCGAACTGGTCGCGGCTGGTTTTGTTGACGTGCGGTGAGCGCAGAATGTCGAAGCGCTTCATGCGAGTTGGCAAAGGCACAGGACCTTTGACAATCGCACCGGTACGCTTGGCGGTGTCGACAATTTCGGCGGCAGACGTGTCGATCAGCTTGTAATCGAATGCCTTCAGGCGGATGCGGATTTTTTGCTTTTGCATGTTCTGTTCCAAGAGGTTGCAGCTTTAAGAGCCAGGAAAGCACCGGGGAAAATCCCGGCGCCCTCTCGAAATCAGGCGATGATTTTGGCGACAACACCAGCGCCGACTGTACGACCACCTTCACGGATGGCGAAACGCAGGCCCTCTTCCATGGCAATGGGGGCGATCAGCTTGACCGTGATCGACACGTTGTCGCCAGGCATCACCATTTCCTTGCCTTCTGGCAGCTCGATGGAGCCGGTCACATCAGTCGTACGGAAGTAGAACTGAGGACGGTAGTTGTTGAAGAAAGGCGTGTGACGGCCACCTTCGTCTTTGGACAACACGTACACCTCACCAGTGAAGTGGGTGTGGGGTTTGATGGAGCCAGGCTTGCACAGCACTTGGCCGCGCTCGACGTCTTCACGCTTGGTGCCGCGCAACAGGATACCGACGTTGTCGCCAGCCTGACCTTGGTCCAGCAGCTTGCGAAACATTTCCACGCCGGTGCAAGTGGTCTTCTGGGTGTCTTTGATGCCGACGATCTCGATTTCTTCGCCGACCTTGACCACGCCGCGCTCGATACGACCCGTGACCACGGTACCGCGACCGGAAATGGAAAACACGTCTTCTACAGGCATCAGGAAGGCACCGTCCACAGCGCGCTCGGGCGTGGGGATGTAGGTGTCAAGTGCATCGGCCAAGCGCATGATGGCTTCTTCGCCCAGGTTGCCCTTGTCGCCTTCCAGGGCGAGTTTGGCAGAGCCTTGAACGATGGGGGTGTCGTCGCCGGGGAAGTCGTACTTGGACAGGAGTTCGCGAACTTCCATTTCCACCAGCTCCAGCAACTCGGCGTCATCGACCATGTCGCACTTGTTCAGGAACACAATGATGTAAGGAACACCCACCTGACGCGCCAACAGGATGTGCTCGCGGGTTTGTGGCATTGGGCCGTCAGCAGCGGAACACACCAGAATGGCACCGTCCATCTGAGCGGCACCAGTGATCATGTTCTTCACATAGTCGGCGTGGCCGGGGCAGTCCACGTGGGCGTAGTGACGGTTGGCCGTTTCGTATTCCACGTGAGCGGTGTTGATGGTGATACCGCGCGCCTTTTCTTCAGGTGCCGCATCGATTTGGTCATACGCCTTGGCCGCGCCACCGAATTTGGCCGCCAGCACAGTGGTGATGGCCGCCGTCAGAGTGGTCTTGCCATGGTCAACGTGACCGATCGTGCCCACATTCACGTGAGGCTTGGTACGTTCGAACTTTTCTTTTGCCATTATTCAAATCTCCAAAAAGAGCAAATGCCGTGGTTTGGTTTTACGTCTGCACGGTGTTGCGCAATCCCCGGTCACGGACAACCCGGGGGCACTCCGTCGCAGACAAACTGAAATTACTTGGCGCGTGCCGACACGATGGCTTCAGACACGTTGCGAGGAGCTTCCGTGTAGTGCTTGAACTCCATGGTGTAGCTGGCGCGACCCTGAGACATGGAACGCAGCGTGGTCGAGTAGCCAAACATCTCCGACAGGGGCACTTCAGCCTTGATGGCCTTGCCGCCACCTGCCATGTCATCCATGCCTTGCACCATGCCGCGTCGCGAGGACAGATCGCCCATCACGTTACCTGCGTAGTCTTCAGGGGTTTCAACTTCCACAGCCATCATGGGCTCGAGAATCACGGGCTGGGCTTTGCGGCAACCGTCTTTGAAGCCCATGATGGCGGCCATTTTGAATGCCATTTCGGACGAGTCCACATCGTGGTACGAACCGAAGTGCAAGGTCACCTTGACATCCACCACAGGGAAACCAGCCAACACACCGGTGGTCAGGGCTTCAATCACGCCTTTTTCAACTGCGGGAATGTACTCGCGCGGAACCACACCACCTTTGATGGCGTCGACGAACTCAAAGCCCTTGCCGGCCTCATTGGGCTCGATTTTGAACACCACGTGACCGTATTGCCCCTTACCACCAGACTGACGAACAAACTTGCCGTCAACGCTGTCCACGGTACCGCGAATGGTTTCGCGGTATGCCACCTGGGGCTTGCCCACGTTGGCCTCCACACCGAACTCACGCTTCATGCGATCAACGATGATGTCCAAGTGCAACTCACCCATACCAGCGATGATGGTTTGACCAGATTCCTCGTCGGTACGCACACGGAACGATGGGTCTTCAGACGCGAGACGTTGCAGGGCAATGCCCATTTTCTCCTGGTCTGCCTTGGTTTTGGGTTCCACTGCCTGGGCAATCACAGGCTCAGGAAACACCATGCGCTCCAGCATGATGATGGAAGACGGATCACACAAGGTCTCACCCGTGGTCACTTCTTTCAAACCCACGCAAGCAGCGATGTCGCCAGCGCGGATTTCTTCCACTTCCTGGCGGTTGTTGGCGTGCATTTGCACGATGCGGCCGATCCGCTCTTTTTTTCCTTTGACCGCGTTGTAAACGGTGTCGCCTTTTTTGATCACGCCGGAATACACGCGAACAAAAGTCAGTTGACCCACAAACGGATCGGTCATCAGCTTGAATGCCAATGCCGACAGCTTCTCATCGTCGTCGGCCTTGCGGCTGGTGGGCGCTTCATTTTCGTCAGTACCAGCCACGTCTGGAATGTCGACCGGTGAAGGCAACAATTCGATCACAGCATCCAACATGCGCTGGACGCCCTTGTTTTTGAACGCGGTGCCACACAGCATGGGCTGGATTTCGCAAGCCAGGGTGCGCGCACGCAAACCGGCAGTGATTTCGTCTTCAGTCAGTGCTTCGCCGCCCAGATATTTGTCCATCAACTCCTCACTGGACTCAGCAGCTGCTTCAACCATTTTTTCACGCCATTCCTTGGCAAGCTCAACCAGCTCCGCAGGAATATCGGTAAAGGTGAACTTCATACCTTGAGAGGCTTCATCCCAAATAATGGCCTTCATCTTTCGCAGATCCACCACACCAGTGAAGTTGTCTTCCGCACCAATCGGAATGACGATGGGCACAGGATTGGCCTTCAGGCGAATCTTCATCTGATCCACAACCTTGAAAAAGTTGGCCCCAGTCCGGTCCATTTTGTTCACAAAGGCCAAGCGCGGCACTTTGTACTTGTTGGCTTGGCGCCAGACGGTTTCCGACTGAGGCTGCACGCCGCCCACAGCACAGTACACCATGCAAGCGCCATCGAGCACGCGCATGGAACGCTCAACTTCAATGGTGAAGTCCACGTGTCCGGGGGTGTCAATGATGTTGAAGCGGTGCTCAGGGAAAGAACCGTCCATGCCTTTCCAGAAGCAGGTGGTGGCAGCAGACGTGATCGTAATACCACGCTCTTGCTCTTGCTCCATCCAGTCCATCGTGGCAGCGCCGTCGTGCACTTCACCGATTTTGTGGTTCACACCGGTGTAATACAGGATACGTTCGGTGGTTGTGGTTTTGCCCGCGTCAATGTGGGCAGAGATACCGATGTTGCGGTAGCGCTCAAGGGGCGTGTTGCGTGCCATGAAAATTCTCCGTGAATGACGTACAAAGCCCGCCACCCTTTTTCAGGGCGCGGGCTTGCTTCTGACAAGTTAGCAGGTCGGGATGACGGCTGCGTGAATCAGAAGCGGAAGTGACTGAATGCCTTGTTGGCTTCTGCCATGCGGTGCACTTCGTCACGCTTTTTCATGGCACCGCCACGGCCTTCGGTGGCCTCGATCAGCTCGTTGGCCAGGCGCAGGGCCATGGATTTCTCACCGCGCTTGCGTGCGGCTTCTTTGATCCAGCGCATGGACAAGGCCAGGCGGCGAACGGGGCGCACTTCAACGGGTACCTGATAGTTGGCCCCCCCCACGCGGCGGGATTTCACCTCCACCATGGGCTTGACGTTGTTGATGGCCACGCTGAAGGCCTCGACCGGGTCTTTGCCGGTTTTCTTTTCAATTTGCTCCAAGGCACCGTAGATGATGCGCTCGGCGACGGCTTTCTTGCCGCCTTCCATGATCACGTTCATGAACTTGGACAGCTCGACATTGCCGAACTTGGGATCCGGCAGGATTTCACGTTTAGGGACTTCGCGACGACGTGGCATTTTTAAACCTCTGTTGCTTCAGTTGGCGGTTTTTCAACCACCGCGAGAGACCAATGATTGGCAGGACTCTCACTTACTCGACCCGACACCACACGGCATCTGGAGGGTCACTTCGTTTGATCCGGCTTGCCGACCAGTCAAACACCGAATGGGCTCTTGGGCACCCGATACCTGCAAAACCGTGGCTTATTTGGCCTTGGGACGCTTGGCACCATACTTGGAACGGGACTGCTTGCGGTCTTTCACGCCTTGCAGGTCCAAAGAGCCGCGCACGATGTGGTAACGCACACCGGGCAAGTCTTTGACACGACCACCGCGCACCAGCACCACAGAGTGCTCTTGCAGGTTGTGGCCTTCACCGCCGATGTAAGAGATGACCTCAAAACCGTTGGTCAGGCGCACTTTGGCAACCTTACGCAAAGCGGAGTTAGGCTTCTTTGGAGTGGTGGTGTACACGCGGGTGCAAACACCACGGCGCTGGGGGCAGTTTTCCATCGCGGGGCTCTTGGATTTGGTCTTTTCGACCTCCCGCCCGTGGCGAATCAGTTGATTAATGGTTGGCATGAAACGTCCCTAAACGTTTGAAAAAGCGAGAACGAAAGCCTCTCGGAAAATTCCGAAAAGCCCTCGAATATATCACTGCCCCCCGGGGGGCACAAGATTGGCATGAAAACCTCACTTGACCCATAAGCGAATGGCATCCCAGGCACGCCCCAAAACGCCCGCTTCTTCGACAGTTTCCAAGACCTGCAGGGGAACCTCCGCGACCACCACGCCGTCGGACTGCGACACCTTCAATACCCCCAATGATTGGCCTTGCTGAAACGGAGCCACCAACGGTTCGGGACGCAAAATCTCCGTTTTTAGCTGACGGGCCATGCCAGAGGGCACCGAAACCACCACGCCATCTGGCAAGCCAAGCTTCACACTGGGTGCTTTTCCTTTCCAGACGGCTGGCTGAGCCACGGGTTCACCGGCCTTGACCAACCGAACGGACTCGTATGCGGTGTAACCCCAGTTCAACAGTCTCTGGCTTTCTGCCGCCCGAACATTCTCGCTCGACGCCCCCAGCAGGACACTGACGAGGCGACGCTGTCCGGCCACGCCCTCGCCCAAGTTGGGTACGTTCCGCCTGGCGGTGGCCACCAGACAATAGCCCGCCGCATTGGTATGACCGGTCTTCAGACCATCGACGGTCGGGTCCCGGAACAGGAGCATGTTGCGATTTGTCTCATTGGAAGCGGGTGTCCCTGGATACCGGTAACGCTGGATGGCGTAATAAGGCACATACTCGGGAAAATCTTTCATGAGACGAGTGGCCAACGTGGCAAGGTCTCGCGCGGTGGTGACATGCCCTGGCTCGGTCAGACCCTCGGGGTTGCGGAACTGGGTGCTTTTCATACCGAGGGCTTTGGCTTGGTGATTCATCATTTCGACGAATCGCTCCACCGTGCCACCGACACCTTCTGCCAACACCACGGTGGCATCGTTGCCCGATTGCACGATCATTCCCTTGAGCAAGTCCTCCACGGGCACTTGCATTTTGGGATCGATGAACATGCGGGAACCTGGCATCTTCCAGGCGCGTTCGCTGACAGGCAGGGTCTGCGCCAAGCTGAGTTTCTTGGCTTTCAACGCATCGAAGGCGAGGTAAGCCGTCATCAGCTTGGTGAGCGATGCTGGCTCGACAGCCATGTCGGGGTCCTTTGCCGCCAACACCTGCGCCGCCGTCACGTCGTACAACAAATACGCTTTGCCCGCGATTTCCGGTGGCGCAGGCACCTGCGCAGCGGCACTGACCCAGACCAGGGGCAACGACAGGGCCACAGCCCATCGGGAAGACAAAAGATTCAACACGTTCACTTTCAATGACGTCAAAAAAACAAGCGCGGTCGAACCGCGCCACAGAAGAAAAAGAGGCACAGGGCCAATCAAGGGCCGATGTGGCGCACCGCCAGAGACTTGAGCAGGGGCAACTGACCGTGGAAAAAATGCCCCATCCCCGGCAACACAGTCACGGGCAAATGCTGGGGCCGGGCCCAGTTCAGCACGTCAACCAAAGGCACCGTGTCGTCACCCTCGCCATGGATGACCAATGTCCGGTCATGAAGTTCAGGCGCAATCGACGCCACCTCAAAACGGCTTGCGGCGGTGCCCACCAATATCAACCGATGAATGTCCCGCTCGGTCTGCAGAGACTGAACGGCATGCGACGTGACAAAAGCACCAAACGAAAAGCCTGCCAGACACAACGGTCCCTCCGCAGCCTGTGATTGCACCACGGCCAACAGATCATCCCGCTCACCACGCCCGCCATCATGAACCCCACTGCTCTGTCCAACCCCCCGGAAATTGAAGCGCACCGAACGCCACCCTTGCTGCAGAAACGCACGGGCCAGGGTTTGCACCACTTTGTTGCTTAAGCTTCCCCCGAACAAGGGATGCGGATGGGCTATCACAGCGACACCGCGCATGGCGCCGACCGGGGAATCCACGGCCAACTCCAGAGTACCCGCCGGGCCTGGCACAACCAACGTATGGGTATGACTATTCATAGTGAAGCAAAGTATTGAATGCTGCTGAGCAATAAAAGCCGTTTTTAATAGTTCTATCGCCCCACATCCGGCGGGGTAAGGAGCCGCTCCACGACCTCGCCTCGCGCAAGATGGGACGACACGATCTCGTCAATGTCCGACTTGTCCACGAAGGTGTACCAGACTGCTTCGGGGTAAACCACGGCAATCGGCCCCCCTGCGCAACGGTCAAGACACCCTGCACGATTGACACGGACCTTGCCTGGACCCAACAGCCCTTGGGCTTTTGCCTGGGCTTTGCAGTGCTCAAACGCCTCTGCCGCTGCGTGGTTTGCGCAGCAATCGCTTCCCCCATCTCGCTGGTTGGTGCAAAAGAAAATGTGCCGTTCGTAGTACGACGTGGATGCAGGACGGGATGAGGCTTGAATGGTCATGGGGCGATTTTAGAAGCCCGAGATTGGCCGGGCTAACGCGGCAAATGCCGACGAGTGGCTTGGACCACCGCATGGGTCAGCGCTGCATACGGCCACAACCAGCCCAGCCATTGCGTCAGCCCATGAAACCGGATGAAACGCCCCTGAGCCCAGATTTCCAATGACTCCTCCAAGTAGGGGCTTTGCGGGGCACGGTTGAGCAACGTCAGTGCTGAGACCAGCACAAGCACCAGCCACACAAGGCAAGTCCGACGTGAAGCCCAGAGCAACAGCACAGCGCCCAGACAGGCCAAACCAAGTCCAACCCAGACAGGTGGGGTGAACCAAGCCCACGCATGCACCGGTCCATGGGTCAACGCGTTGGACAGCGCCATCCACCAGACGCCTCCGGTCAAAAGCCCCCCCCCCAGCCCAGCCGGTGCCAAGGGCTTCTCAGTACGCTGTGCGCCAGCAAACAGGGCCACAGTGTGCAAAGTGCCACGCACAGAGCTTGCGCCGCCCAGGTCAATGGCATCACGCTGACCTGGGGCATCGGCCACCAGACGGCCCAAGGGGTGTCCATCAGCCAATGTGCCAACGCCATGTCCAACCCCATCCACACCTGCCCCAAGCCAAACGGCAAGGACGACGGGTAAAGCAAGGCCCAAGGCCACAGCGCCAGCAGGACCAAAGCACCATGGGCATCCGAGACAAACCAGCGGGTACGCACTCGCTCCCAATGGGCCAGCACTCCCGCATGCGCCAGCACCAAGGCACATCCGGCCCCCAGCACCCCACCCAAGGTGTTGAGCACCCAATCCACATTCGAAGGCACCCGACTGGGCAGAAAGACCTGCAAAGTTTCGAGCAGGAGAGACAGGGCTGAAGGCAGCACGAACGCACCCGCCAACGCCCCCCGTCCTCTGCCAGATCGCATGACCACAAAAGTCAACAAGAATCCGAGCGGCGCGTAGCCCACCAAGTTGCTGAACACATCGAAGCGCAACCAGTAGCGAGGCAAGGGAGCGATCAAAAAGGCCAAGGGGTTATCCCCTTGAACCCGCCAGCCAACAAACGGGTACAGACTGGCATACACCACCAGCGCACCGAACAACCAAGCCAGCGGCAGGGCCAGGGTGCGTCGAGTCATCATGGCCTCAGAACGGCTTGACCACCACCAAACACACCACCAAGACCAGCATGATCACTGGTATCTCGTTAAACCAGCGATACCAGACGTGCCCACGACGGTTTTGCCCGGCTTGGAAAGTTTTCAGCATCACCGCACAGGCATGGTGGTAGCCCAATATGAGCACCACCAATGCCAACTTCGCGTGCATCCATCCGTTGCCAGCCCCCCAGCCGATGCCGTATCCAGCCCAAAGCCACAGGCCCAGCGCCACGGCTGGCATCATGAGCATGTGGGTGAAACGCATGAGTTTTCGGGCCATGAGCAACAAGCGCTCACGCTCGGCATGACTCTCGGCAGGGACCATGGCCAAGTTGACAAATATGCGAGGCAGATAGAACAACCCAGCAAACCAACTTGCCACGAAGACGATATGAAACGATTTGACCCAGAGCATGGGCCCCAGTTTAGCCCCCATCACAGCGGAAAACCGGCAAAAAAAAGCCCGGCCAACGGGCCGGGCTGGAATGCCTTTTTGCTGTCACACTCCAAGGCACCCGCTCAGGGAGGAAAAGCGGGAGGACGTCCAGGGGACGGCCCGGGTGAATTCTAACCACACACCCAGCCAAATCACAACCGAGAAAGTGGTTTTGTCGCAAATAAATTGATTTATTTTTCATATTTATCATTTTTTCAACGGCATCCTGCCCTGTCAGTGACAAGGAAAACCTCAAGCATGTCATCCGTTTTTGCCACAATCGCCGGATGAATCTGCCCGCCCAACTCCCCTCTTATCCGGC
>Ga0209066_10000509_pt1 | contig 56610 bp, 64 predicted proteins | sample All_14_2_FD_187198 | JGI IMG/M metagenome (GOLD analysis project Ga0209066, IMG submission 187198) | Freshwater microbial communities in response to fracking from Pennsylvania, USA - Allegheny Zone_MetaG_DW_15 (SPAdes) (version 2) ...
CACCGCCGCCCAGCAGCGGATCCATCACCTGCTCACCGAGGTATACGCGGCGCTGCCGTTCCCGATCGTGCACGTCCCAGTGCTCGGGGCGCAGGAGCGGGTCGACTTCATCCTCGACCGGCTCTAGGCGCCGGTCGCCGCTCCCGGGCGCCTACTGCCCGGGAGTGGAAGGCTGGACTCCTCATAACATACCCCCCTAACGTATGCAAGCCGGTCGTCGACCGCTGGTGCCCGGCCTACGGTTCTTCGCAACCGACCCGATGCTGGGCCGACGAGAAGGAGGACTGAGATGACCATCGCGGATCAGATGCTCCGGACCCACCCGAAGGATCTGGGAGACCTCGATCAGGCGGCACTACTGGCCTGCATTCAGGCCTGCGTCGAGTGCGCCCAGGCGTGTAGCGCGTGCGCCGACGCCTGTTTGAGCGAGGACATGATCGCCGACCTCACCAAGTGTGTGAGGACCAACCTCGACTGCGCGGACCTGTGCGAGACAACCGGTCGCATCCTGTCGCGGCGCACCGGCTACGACGCGAACGTCACGCGGGCCACCCTGGAAGCCTGCCGCACCGCGTGCGCGGCCTGCGCCGACGAATGCGAACAGCACGCCGGCATGCACGAGCACTGCCGGGTGTGCGCGGAAGCCTGCCGGACGTGCGAGCAGGCCTGCGAGAAGCTGCTCGGCCTGCTGTGAGCGACCACACCCCGCACGAACGGGCCTCGCACACCGGCGGTGCGAAGAGCTACCTGCGCCTGCTCATCGCGCTGGCCCTGAGCCTGGTGGTGATGTACTTCTTCACGTTCGCACTGATCAACGTCGTCGGCGATCTCTACCTGAACATCAGCAACCTCTACATGGCCCTGATGATGGTGTTCCCGATGGGCATCATCATGATCGCGATCATGTGGCGCATGTTCCCGAACAAGCCGCTCAACATCGGGCTCATCGTCGCATTCGCCCTGCTCACGGTCGGCGCGTTCTTCATGGGAAGGGCCGCGACGTTCGTGGGAAACCAGCAGTTCCTGGACTCGATGATCCCCCACCACTCCCGAGCCATCCTGCTCTGCGAACAGTCGAACATCACCGACCTGGAGATCAAAGACCTCTGCGGCGAGATCGTCGAGTCCCAGCAACAAGAAATCGATCAGATGAAGGACATCCTGCAGCGGCTCGGGAACTAGACCGGCCCTGCTGGATCAGCGTCGGGCCGAGTCACCGCGGCTAGAGACTGCCGGGCGATCTCGAGCTCCTCGTTTGTGGGCACGACCAGGACGGCGGTCGGGGAGCGGGAGTCGGAGACCGTCCGCGCCTCCCGCCCCGCCGTCGCGCGGTTGCGCTCGTCGTCGAGGCGAATCCCGAGACGCTCCATGCCGGAGACGGCGGCGGCGCGGGTCGCCGGGGCATTCTCGCCGACACCGCCGGTGAACACGATCGCGTCGGCGCCGCCGAGCTGGCCGAGGTAGGCGCCGAGGTAGTGCCGCAGCCGGTGGTGGTAGACCTCCAGCGCCGCGGTCGCGGCGGGATCACCGGCGACCGCGGCCGCGTGAATGTCGCGCATGTCCTCGGTGCCGGCCAACGCGCGCAAGCCGCTCTCGCGGGTCAGCAGCTCCTCGAGCTCGTCCCACCCGAGGCCCGCTCGGCCGAGGGCGATGAGCACTCCGGGATCGACGTCGCCGGCGCGGGTTCCCATGACGAGTCCTGCCAGGGGCGTCAGGCCCATCGAGGTGTCCACGGACCGCCCGCCGGCGATCGCGCAGGCGGAGGCGCCGTTGCCCAGATGGAAGACGATCAAACGCAGGTCGGACAGCGGCCGCCCCAGCAGCTCGGCCGCCCGGGCGGAGACGTACTGGTAGGAGATGCCGTGGAATCCGTACCGGCGGATCCGATGCTGCCGGACGAGCTCCGCCGGCAGCGCGTAGACGGCGGCTGCCGGCGGCAGGGTGCGGTGGAACGCGGTGTCGAACACCGCGACGTTCGGGATGCCGGGGAACACGGCACGGGCGGCGCGGATGCCCGCGCGATTGACCGGGTTGTGCAGCGGTGCCAAGACGGCGAGCTCGTCGATCTGCTGCTCCACCTCGTCGGTGATCAGCGTCGCGGAGTCGAACCGGCTGCCGCCGTGCACCACACGGTGGCCGATGACCGCGACGGGTTCGTCGCGCAGCTTCGCAAGCAGATCCCGGATCACGGCGTCATGCGCCGCCGGCTCGCCGCGATCCGTGTCGAGCCGTTCCACGAGGCCGCCCCGGATCGACGCGCCCGACTGTCCGTCGACCAGCTGCCACTTGACCGAGGAGGAGCCCGCGTTCAGCACCAGCACGACGGTCATCCGCAGCTCCCCAGGTGCCTCATCGTCATCGTCGTCGTCGTCGGATTCTACGGGGGCGCGCACCCCACGCCTTGCGCCCTTCGACCAGTCCAACCTGGCCGCCGCCCCGGCCCCGGATCGCTTGATCGGCTCGAGGCCGTGGCCGCCGCTGGGATTCCGTCGCGTGAGGGCTGTACCCGGAGGGGGTACTGTTGGGGGTGGAAAGGCGGACAGGAATGCGAGGAATCCGGGCGGCGCTGCAGCCAGCCGGCGCCACACGTCGCATCGCCTTGCTCGGCTTCGGTGTGGCCATCGCCGTGATCGCCGGCATCCTTGCCATGCATTCGTTGAGCCTGGAGGACAATCAGACCGGCTCCGTCACACCAGTCGTGTCGGTCGGGTCAGCCCAGGCGGAGCCCGTCGCCGCGACCGCGCCAGTGTCGTCATCCGATTCGGAGGGATGCGACACCATCGTCTGCACGCCCGGCCATGCGCTGGGCGCGATCGCCTGCATCCTTGCCCTGCTGCTGACACTGTCGCTCCTGATCTTGGTGGATCGGTCCCGTTGGGACGAGCTCCTTGCGCTGCTCCGGCGTCACCTGTCGGTGATGCCGACGCCGCGGGGCCTTGCGTTGCGGGCTGCTCCTTCCCTCGTCACCCTGTCGATCAGTCGCACCTGATCCACGACGTCGCGCCGCGAATAGTGCGCGCGAGAGCTCGGTGCGTGTTGGTTCACTGATTTCGCCGGAGTCCGCGCCCGGCTGAACCGCCCCTGGCTGCACCAGGGCGTCACCGCGAGTGGGTGGCTGCGCGAACCGTTCACGCACAGCCCTGCCTCTCCGACCTAGCCGCCCGCGGCCGGCGCACCCTCGTCATGGCGAAAGCATGCTTGCCCGCGCGCGCCGGGACGGTGTCGCCGGCGCCGCGGCGGCCACGCCCCCGATCTACGACCCGTGAAGGATCTGATGTTCCGTTCTATGCCCTTCGTCCTCACCGCATTGGTGCTGCTCGCGGTACTCGCTGGTGGTGCGATCCTGTACTTCGCATTGGCGGTCCTCGCATGATCGCGGACACCGCCGGGCACGACATACCACCAACCCGTCGCCGCATTCGTGAGCGCGCCGCCGCAGCGCAGCAGGCGGCGCACGTGGCGCGACGACAGTCGCGCGCAAGGTGGCTACGCCGTCGCGGGGTCGCGCTCGTGGCAATGGCTGCGGTGCCCGCGCTTGCCGTCCCGCTGTCGCTCCCGTCGCCGTCCCCGGCCGAGGCTCTCGCTGCCCAGCAGCCGGAGACGGTGAGCTCACAGCCGCAGTCGCTCACAGTCGGCGACCGCGCCGCGCCGGTGGCGCTGGACCGCGACGGATTCTCCGCTAGCGTGCCGCTGCCCGATGGCGCGGAACCGTATGCGTTCACTGCGGCCACCTTCGTGAACGATCCCGCCTCGCCGGTGCAGTGGCCGTTCACGACCGGGGTCCCGGTCAGTAGCCCGTTCGGCTATCGCATCCCGCCGTGCTCGTCGTGCTCGAGCTACCACAACGGGGTCGATCTGACCCCGGGGATGGGCACCTCGATCCAGGCGATGGCGGATGGAGTCGTGACGGTCGCGACCGACGAGGGCGGCAGTTACGGCACCTATGTGGTGATCCAGCACGAGATCGACGGGCAGCTGGTCGAGAGCCTCTACGCACACCTGATCGAGGGCTCGATCGCGCTTGAGGTGGGGGAGCGGGTTCGGGTCGGGCAGCTGGTGGGTTTGGTGGGTAATACGGGCCTGAGCACAGGGGCGCATCTGCACTTCGAGGTGCGGCCCGACGGCGAACCGGTCGATCCGTTCGTCTGGCTGCCGCCGAGGGTGCGGTCGTGATGCCGCTCGACGTGCTGCCGGCCCTGATTCCGAGCCGGGACATCAGCTACATCCAGCTCGGGCCGCTGCGGATCCACTTCTACGCCGTGTTCATCCTCACCGGCATCGTGCTGGCCGTCGTCATCGCGGCGCGGCGGCTGCGGCGCGCGGGGCATCCGCTTGGCGCGGTGCTGGATGTGGCGATGTGGGCGGTGCCGCTGGGCATCGTCGGTGCCCGCATCTATCATGTGCTCACCCATCCGGGCGACTACTTCTATCCGGGCGCGGACCTGCTGCGGGTGCTCTATCTGTGGGAGGGCGGCCTGGCGATCTTCGGCGCCGTGCTCCTCGGCCTGGTCGGGATCATCATCGGCACTCGCCGGGCCGGGATCCCGCTGCTGCTGTTCCTGGATGCGCTAGCCCCCGGCATGCTCGTCGCGCAGGCCGTCGGGCGGCTGGGCAACTACTTCAACCAGGAGCTATTCGGTCCGCCCACCACGCTGCCGTGGGGTTTGCAGATCGACCCGGGAAGCCCCGCGATCCCGCCCGGCACCCCGGAGGGCACGCTGTTCCAGCCGCTGTTCCTGTACGAGCTGCTGTGGAATCTGCTCGGCGCCGCGGTGATCCTCATCGTCGAGCGCATCCGCCGCCTCGACGGGCGCCCTGCAGCGGGGACCGGGCTGAGCCTGGGCCTCTATCTGCTGTGGTACGGGTTCGGGCGGGCCTTCCTGGAGTGGATCCGGCTGGACCCGACCGAGCTGCTGGCTGGCGGGATCAAGGCGAACATCGTCACCGCGGTGATCGCGGCGGTGCTCGGCGTCGTCGTCATCGTCTACGCCCAGTGGCGCACCCGACGGGCCGCGGCCGTGCCGGCCGGAGACGAGGCGGTGCATGCCGACGCCGACTAGCACACCCGAGACGGACACCACCCTGCCGGGCGACCATATCGACCGCGCGGGAGAGTCCCCGAGCGGCCCGCGCCTGGGCGTGGTCGGCTGGTTGCGGTGGGGGTGGCGGCAGTTGACCTCGATGCGCACCGCGCTGATCTTGCTGTTGCTGCTGGCTCTGGCGGCGATCCCGGGGTCGTTGATCCCACAGCGGTCCTCCGATCCCAACGGGGTCATCCAGTTCGACCGGAACAACCCCGACTGGGCCTGGGCGGTGCAGCTGTTGCAGCTGCATGACGTGTTCGGGTCGGTATGGTTCTCCGCCGTCTACCTGCTGCTATTCGCCTCCCTCGTGGGGTGTCTCATCCCGCGCATCCGCCACCACGCCCAGGCTCTGCTGGCACCGCCGCCGGCGACACCCCGCAACCTCCAGCGCCTGCCGGCGCACGACCGACGCCGCGTGGACGGCCCCCCGGAAGACGTGCTGCGCATCGCGGAGAAGGAGCTGCGCCGCCAGCACTACCGGCTCCGCAGGCTCGACGCGGGCGGGGAGCGTTCGATCGCCGCCGAACGCGGCTACCTGCGCGAGACCGGGAACCTGCTGTTCCACCTCGCCCTGCTCGCGGTGCTCGTCGTCCTTGCGGTCGGCACCGGCTACCGGTTCACCGGGCAGCGCATCCTCGTCGAAGGGCAGACCTTCGCCAGCACGCGGATCGCATACGACTCCTTTACCCCCGGTCGGTTCGTCACCGACGCGCAGATCCCGCAGTTCACCCTCACCCTGGACCGGTTCCGCGTCGACTACGTCGAGGACAATCTCAACGCGTTGGGCATGCCGCGCGACTTCGACGCCCAGGTCACCGTCACCGCAGACGGCACGCAGCAGTCCTCGAGCATCCGGGTGAACGAGCCGCTGTCGGTGGCCGGCACCGACATCTACCTGCTCGGCAACGGCTACGCCCCGACCCTCACCGTCCGCAACCCGTCCGGCGACGTCGTGTTCAGCGACTCGATCCCGTTCCTCCCGCAGGACGCCAACCTCACCAGCCTCGGCGTCGTGAAGGTCCCTGACGGGCTGGCGAAGCAGGTCGGGATGATCGCCCTGTTCTACCCGACCCGCGCGACCGCGCCCGGCGGCGCCTCCTACTCCAGCTACCCCGACCTGCTCGACCCGGTCGTCACCCTGGACGTGTATGTGGGCGACCTCGGACTGGACAGCGGTGTTCCCGTGTCGGTCTACTCGCTCGACACCTCCGCGATGACCCAGGTCGCCGGCCGCGGCACCGCGATCCCGGCCCTCGAGCTCACGCCCGGCACCACCGCCCCGCTGCCGGACGGGCTGGGCACGATCGAGCTCACCAACATCCCGCGATTCGCGTCGCTGGACATCGCCCACGACCCGACCCAGGCGCCCACCCTGATCGCCGCGTCCGCCGCGGTCGCCGGCCTGGCCCTCTCGCTGTTCGTGCCCCGGCGGCGCATCTGGGTGCGCGTCGCCGCCCGCGGCGACCAGACGCAGCTCGAGGTCGCCGCGCTCGCCCGCGGCGACGACCCCCGCCTGCAGTCCACTGTCGACGCCCTCGCCGCCCGCCTTGAAACCGCGCCCCGACCACCCGGAGGATCCGATGACCCCGTTCCTTGACGCCCTGTCCCTGCTGCTGGTGTACTCGGCGATCGCCGTCTACGCGGCCGGCTTCATCGCCTACACCCTCGACCTCGCCCGACGCACCGCCCCGCGCCCCACGTCGGCGCCGGCCAAGGAACGGGTCCTCGCCGGGCCAGCCACGATGCCTCCTGCACCGCCCGGGGCCACGGAGCCCACGACGGAGCCGGCACCCGGCAGGTCGAAAGCGATCCGGGTCGGCTACGCGCTGACCGTGCTCGGCTGGGTGCTCCACGTCGCGGCCACGGTGCTGCGCGGCATCGCCGCCGAACGGGTGCCCTGGGCCAACATGTTCGAGTTCTCCCTGACCGGCACGGCGCTGATCATCGGCACCTTCCTGGCCGTGTCCATCCGGGGTCGCCTTGCGTTCCTGGGGACCGCGGTCCTCGGACTGACCGTGCTGCTGCTGGGCGTGGCGACGGTGAGCTTCTACGTGCCCGTGGTGCCGCTGATGCCCGCACTGCAGTCCGGGTGGCTGGTGATCCACGTCCTGGTCGCGCTGCTGGCCACCGCGTTCTTCGGCCTGGCGTTCCTGGTCAGCATCACCTATCTGCTCAAGTCCCGCCGCCATCCCGAGCAGACGACTCGGCTGCAGCGTCTCCTGGAGGCCACCCCGTCGGCCGAGGACCTCGACCGCCTCGCCTACCGGCTGACCATCGTCGGCTTCATCCTGTGGACCTTCACCCTCATCGCCGGCGCGATCTGGGCCGGGCGCGCCTGGGGCCGGTTCTGGGGGTGGGACGTGAAAGAGGTCTGGACCTTCATCATCTGGGTCCTCTACGCCGCCTACCTCCACGCGATGGCCACCCGCGGCTGGCACGGCCGCCGCGCCGCCGGGCTGTGCATCACCGGCTTCGCCGCCGTGCTGTTCAACTTCGGCGTCGTCAACGTCTTCTTCACCGGCTTGCACTCGTATTCGGGCCTCTGACCAATCCAAGAAAGGAATCACTCCCATGAAGCGCACCGCACCCCGCGCAACCAAGCCGGACGACGTCGAAGCACGATGGCGCAAACACCGTATCCTCGTCCGCCTTGGACAGGTCCTCATCGGCGTCGGTGCACTCGTTGCGGCCGTTCATTGGCTCGCCCATGTGGAAGTGTTCGGGCCTGGTCAACCGCCGGGCTGGCTCGACCTCGCCGCCGGCTACCCGACCGGGATCGTCCTCGTCATTGTCGGCGCGATCCTCGCCGGCCGGAAGCGACCCAACGCAAGGTCATAGTCCGGGTCGCCCCGAAATAGGACCGGCTCGACCTTACAAGCGTTCGGCCGGCTTCGGTTCAAGCGGCCGACGTCGTGGTGACGATGGGATGCGGCGACACGTGCCCCGTGTATCCGGGGGAAGCGTTACCAGGACTGGGTGCTCAACGAGTTGGACGACGTGCGGCGCATCCGGGACGAGATCCGGGGGCACGTCGAGACGCTTCTCGAGAGCCTCGAACTCAGCTCGATGTAACGGCCGGTGCTCGCCGCTCGCGCACGACGGCTGCGAGGAGCAGGATCGCGCTGATCGGGCCGAAGGCGACCAGCTTCAGGCCGCTCCACACGGCGACCAGGACGAACAGGTACAGCCACTCGGGCGCTCCCGCCCGAATCCACTCGGTGAGCCCGAACGCCGCGGCCAGATATGCGGCGCCGGCGAAGATCGTCAGCCAACCCCAGCGGAGTCGGTGGCGCCGGCGCAGCACGGCGATAAGGAGGTTGGAGGGCGCGTACCGCAGAACGGCCCACAGCCTCGCCGCGAGAGAGAAGATCAAGGCGATCATGACGCTCCTTGTTTGATCGACTGGCCTGGCAGGTCGAATCAGGTGCGGACCCTTCCGGGTCGCCGTCTCAAGGACGGCTCGTAGAAGTGCTGCCTGCTCCGATTCTACCGTCTGGGTCGCCACACGATCCGGGGAATCTCTCAGAGCGACGGAGTGCGTGGACCGCGTGAGCTGGAGCCGACCCCTTGCCGGCCACGATTCGTTGTGCCCAGGGCACGCGCCTCGTGAAGCGCCAACCTCGCTCGATCGCGATCGAACTCCTGCGCCTTCGACTCAGGGCGACCTCCGAGCGGCAAGGCGCTGACGATCCCGTAGCGGTCCCGATAGGCGGCGATCGTGACAGCCGAAGCAGTCCACCTCTTCTTCGCCTCGATCTCTGAGGGCGGCTGGCCCATCGAAAGGATCCACGGCGCACCCTGGCCGGTCGCCTCGGTGACTAGCGCCGTCGCGCGACTCTCGATCAAGGCCGCCCGAGCCTCGAGAGCTTCCGCATCGTCCTGACTCATGAGACCGCGCGCGCGAGGAATGAGGCCGGCCACGAAGCCCGGCTGAGTGCGGTTTGGTGTAGCGCGCCGTGCCGCGTCGCGGTTCAAGCGTGCAGTCAGATCCGCGACCTCCAGATCGCCACGCTCGCGCGCGAGATCGCGGACGGCGCTCTCGATGTCGAGCCCTCGGGCCTCCGCGCGACGCAGGGCTGCCGCCAGGGTAGGGAACTCATCCTCCGCGGATCCTTGCGCGAGTTCGACCCCGACTCGGGCGAGTAGCGCGAGCCAGCGCGGGCGCTGCGCCGAGGTTGCGATCGTGTCGTACTCACCCGCGATCTGGGCGATTCCTCCCCATCGATCCTGTTCCGTAGCCACGGTCTCCCGCGCGCTCGGTTCGACCGATGTGCGCGAAAGAACCTCTGCCAGTACGGCTCGTCCGTCGTCGTCATCGCGTTGATGCGCCTCGAGCGCGTCCCGATCGACGGCGACGTAGGCGATGTTGCTGCGCCCGCCGCGGGTCATCGCAACGTAGAACGCCTCTCGTGTCGTTGTCCCGGAGAGCACGACGGCATGGGCGCTGTCTACCGTCGACCCCTGTGCGCGATGAACGGTGACTGCGTAGCCCAGGTCGAGGTGCGCGGCGACGTAGGTTGCCGGAAGCCGCAGCAGACCGCGACTGGACCCCAGCCGACTGAGTGTCAAGGATCCATCGGGGTGAACGCGGTCGATCGTCCAACGATCACCGTTCCGGACCCAGTCGCTGCCAGCGCGAAGTCGACGATCGTTCTGTCGCGTGACGACGAGATCGCCGCGTCCGGCCTGAACGCCGTCGCGCAAGCGCACGGCCTCCGTCGCGTCGACTTCGCCGAGGAGGAGGCGATCGCGTCGAGCCCGGACGTTGAGTTCCGTGACCGCCTCGTTGGTGTCGGCGATCAAGACTGTTCGTCGGCCGCTGAGCCAATCCGCCCGCCAAGCGCGGTGCGCGGCATCTAGCACTTCCTCGCCCGACCCCTGTTCGATGCGGCCGTGCCTCTCGTACTCCTCGAGCACCGTCGCATCACCCTCGCGAAGCCGAAGGGACGCCTGTGCCTCCCATTCGGCGCTGAATCGGCGGACCCCGGTGAGCTTGGCGTGATCCTCGCGATGTCGGACGAGCATCCGAAAGGCCGACCCCGCTTCGACCGCGCCGAGCTGGGCGGGGTCGCCCACGAGCAGGATCTTGGCTCCGACCTCTGCCGCGTGAGATGCGATCGCCTCGAGCGTCAGAGTGCCGGCGAGCGAGGCCTCATCGACGATCACGAGCTGCCCCGTTCGGAGGCTCCAGCCGGAGTGCGCGTGTTCCCACAGCCATTTGGCCGTGTTCTCCGTGTTGATCTCGAGTTCGCCGGCGAGTACGTCTGCGGCTGCGGCAGACGGGGCGAGTCCGACGACGCTTCCGTCTCCATGAGCGTCCTCCCACGCCGAGCGGAGCGCGCGCAGGGTCGTGGTCTTTCCGGTCCCCGCTGGGCCGACGAGTAGATCCACCCTCCGTGCGGAGGCGGCGATGGCACGGATTGCATCGGCTTGATCAGCTCCGATTGTGATTCCATCTCGCGGTCCCCGTGTGAACGCTTCATCGACCAGCGGGGGCTGGACAACGGGGGCGTCGATTGCCGACGCAAGATCGAGCAGTCGGTCCTCCGCCTCCAGGATCCGCGCCGACGAGTACCATTCGGCGCGATGGGGGCGCAATCTGCTCGTCCCGTCTCCACGTCGCAACTCGCTGGGGCTGGGCGCGAACTCCGGCGGCGTGAGCCGAATCGACGTGTGCAGCGCGGCATCGACGACGAGTCCGAGAACCTTCTCCCGGTCGCCTGTCGTGGCGAAGCGGCGCTCGGCGAGTTGCCGACTCGCTTCGGCGTGCAAGTTCCAATAGCGCCAGACGGATCGCTTCTGCTGCACTTCTTCGACCACGCCGTTCGCGATCGTCTCGATGGTCGAAAGCGCTAGATCCTCGGCGTGCGTCGACGCGACCGCGGTCGACCCGGCCAGCGTGCGGCTGGCCCAGGATGTACTTTCGGCGCCCAGTATGTCGTCGGCTGCAGCGCGCCACTCCGCCGTGAGCTCCGCCAGCGATCGGAGTTCCTTCTCGGGGCGCGTCGAGATCGTCGCCTGCTGCCGGAGCTTGATGATCATTCGGAGAGACGGGTCGCGGCCGTGTCTCATCCGATAGCTGTCGATCAGACGGTCTGTCTCGATATCGATGTCCTGCGAACGCGAGGAGAACGCTTGCACCAACCCTTCGTTGACGAGCGCCAGCTCGAAGGCTTCGCTCCTGCCGTCTCCGCGTTCGCGACGCTCCCACCCGAGCCCGAGCGCGTTGGTGATGCGATCGGCGAGAACGGAGTTGTAGTGCTCGGACAGCGCCACGACAGCGGCGTGCAGCGGGCGGCCGTCGAGGGTGCGCCACCGACCGTCGTGAACGGCTCGCACCTTGTTCGCAATGACGACGTGCGTATGCAACTGAGGATCTCCACTCCGGCTGTCGTAGTGGTCGTAGGCGGTCGCGGCCACGCCGTCGACATCCATCTGGGCCACGGACCCATCGCCGGCATCCGACCCCACCCTCGTCACCGCGATCTCGCGCTCCAGGAGGTTCACCACATCCGCGATTGCGTCGTGGTGCGCACGCACGATCGCGGATTGCGTCCGCGCGTCCGCGATCGCCCACAGGATGCTGACGCTCTTCGGCACCGAGAACGTGAAGTCGAAGCCGGCGACCGCGCGACGACGGGATGGGCGTCGATCGTCCGATGAGGGAGCGGGGGATTCGTATCGCGGGTAGGCGCGCCCGAGCGGGTTGCCCGTGATGGGGTCGCATCCGAGACCCAGCAGGAGGCGGAGGTGATCCTCGGTGACCAGCTCGCCGTCCGCGAGCTGGCCGCTTCCGAACGACGCGACGCCCCGGCCGAGCCAGTATCCCGGCGGCGTTCCCTTCTCCGCGTAGTAGCGGGTGAGCGGGTCGCCCAGGCGCCTCTCGGCGTCGCCGACCGTGACCGACTTGAGGAGGTATCGGAAGCCTTCGCCAACGGAGAGGACGCGCATCGAGACGGTCACGACGTCCTCCTTCGAGCCGCGCCCCGGAGGGTATGGGGCTGCTACTGCAAGAGGTGTGGACGTTCTTTCCGTGACAACTGGATCCGTGATCCAGGTCGTTCAACGGGGTCGACGTCCTCGGTTCTGTCCGAAGAACTCATGGTCGTCGGCCGACATCATGGGTGCGCTCGCGGGAGCTCAGTATCTTCTCGGAAGGCAACCGCTCTGCCGACGGCCTTGTCGCACGACTTCACCGTTCCGGAACCAGGCCCGACCGATAGCCAAGCATCGTCACCTACCGATATGATCGGTTGGTGACGATGATTACTGATTTCTCAGCGGCGGTGTCGCTGTTCCATTCGCTGGCCGATCCGAGCCGATTGGCGATCCTGCGCCGCCTGGGGCGGGGCGAGGTACGCGTGCGGGATCTGACCGAGGAACTCGGGCTGGCGCAGTCGACGGTGTCCGAGCACGTCGCCTGCCTGCGCGACTGCGGCCTGGTCGTCGCGAGGTCCGAAGGACGTCAGAACTTCTACTCGGTTGCCACGCCCGAGGTGATCGATCTGCTGGAGGCGGCCGAGCGGCTGCTGTCCAAGACCGGGTACCAGGTCGACCTCTGCGCCGCCTACGGCCGCGGCACCCGATGATCGCCACCATCGCCGCAGCGGTCGGGCTTTTCGCCGCGACGAACATCGACGACATCGTCGTGCTCACCGTGCTGTTCCTCGCCGCCACGCGCGGAGCCCTCCCGGGCTGGAAGGTGATCGCCGGGCAGTACCTGGGCTTCATCGCCCTGGTCGCCCTCAGCGTCGTTGCCGCCGCCGGGCTGACCATTGTCCCCGACGAGTGGGTCGGATTCCTTGGTCTGGTCCCGCTGGGCATCGGCGTCTACGGGCTGATCCGCACCCTGCGCCGCCTCCGGAACGACGACGACGATGACGACGAATCCGCGATCCGCGCCGGCGGTCTGCTGGGAGTCGCCGGGATCACGATCGCCAACGGCGCCGACAACATCTCGCTCTACACGCCGGTGTTCCGCACTAGCCCGATCCCCGACACCGTGGTCACGATCGTCGTGTTCTTGATCCTGGTCGCGGTGTGGTGCCTGATCGCCCGCTTCGTAGGCACCAACAAGAAGGTCACCGAGGCGCTGGAGAAGATCGAGCACTGGCTCGTCCCGGCGGTGTTCATCGGCCTCGGCCTCTACATCCTCATCGAGTCCGGGGTCGTCGTCCGCCTGATCCAGGTGATCACATGACCTCCCGCCGCCCCGTGCGGATCGCGATCGTCGTTTTCGTCATCGCTGCCGCGTTCACCGTCGACCAGCTCACCAAAGCCTGGGCGCTGGCCTCCCTTGACGATCGCGTCGTCGAGCTCGGGCTCGGTATCCGGCTCGAACTCGTGTTCAACCCTGGCGTCGCGTTCGGCCTCGGCGGCGACCTCGGCACCCCGCTGGTGATCGCCCTGATCCTCGTGTCCCTCGCGCTGGTCGGCTGGGTGCTGACCCGCGCCGTCCAAGGCGGCACCATGCCCGGCACGATCTTCCTCGCCCTCGCGGCAGGCGGAGCGATCGGGAACGTCTGGGATCGGATCAGCCGCGCCACCGACGGGCCGCTGACGGGCGAGGTCGTCGACTTCATCGCCGTGGATTGGTTCGCGATTTTCAACGTCGCCGACATCTTCACCACCTGCGGCATCGCCGCATGGGCTCTCACCACCGTGCTGCGACCTCGCCAGCACGACCCGATCGCAACCATCGACATCGACCCCTTACCCGACAAGGAGAGCCACCGATGACCGAACCGCTCACCGACGCCCGGCGCGCCACCCTGCACCGCCGGGTCCGATTCATCGTCGGCTTCACCATCACCTACAACATCATCGAAGCCATCGTCGCGATCTGGGCCGGCACCCTCGCGTCCTCCGCCGCCCTGATCGGCTTCGGCCTGGACTCAGTGGTCGAGGTGCTCTCCGCCGCCGCGATCGCCTGGCAGTTCACCCGCAAGAACCCCGAACGCTGGGAGAAGGCCACCGTCCGCGCGATCGGGATCGCGTTCTTCGCCCTCGCCGCCTATGTCATCATCGACGCGATCCTCACCCTCACCGGGCTCGAGGAAGTCGACCACAGCCCGCTCGGGATCGGCATCGCCACCCTCAGCCTGATCGTCATGCCCGTCCTGGCCTGGTTCGAGATCCGCACCGGCCGCGAACTCGGCTCCAAGAGCGTCCAAGCCGACGCCAAGCAACTGCTGCTGTGCATCTACCTCTCCGGAACCGTCCTCATCGGCCTGCTCCTGAACACCCTGTTCGGCTGGATGTGGGCTGACTCCGTCGCCGCCCTCATCGTCGCCGCCCTCGCGATCCGTGAAGGCATCGAAGCCTGGCGCGGCGACGTCGAATCCCCCTTCGAAGTCCTCGAAGACCTCCAGGAGCGCACCGACGACAAGGAGAACGAATCAACATGACCGACATCCAGCCTGCAGGCGATCTGCCGATCGCCTGCACCCTTCCCACCATCGCCGAAGTCAAAGCCCAAGTCGAGAACTGGCGAGCGTTCGAAGCCGACTACGCCCTCTCCTCCGACCGCACCGACACCGAACTCGTGATCCACTACGCCAAGGTGACCGACTCCATCGACCGGCTCCGAGCACTCGTCGAGGTCGAACGGAAATGTTGCGCCTTCGTGAACTGGTCCCTCGACGAGACCAACGAAGAGCTCCGGCTCATCGTGACCGGAACGCCCTTCCAACTCGCCGCACTCAACGTCGGCTAGCAAGAACCGACACAACGCATCGGGGCGCTACGAGTCGTTCGAGGACGTCGCCACATCGGCCTCGTCGTCCTCGGGCCGATCTCCGCGAAGCCTGAACGCGACCCACAGCCCGCACCGACGACAGATCGATCCAGCGCCCTCACCCAGCGCATGGAGCTTGCGTCGCGGATACTCACGACCGCAGCACGAGCATCGCGAGACCTCGCTCACCTCCGACATACCCGCGACGCTATACGTCGATCGCAACTCCGTCTATTTGCCGGCGCCTCGGGCCAGGCGATCGGCGTGGCGCGGATCCTGATCTATCGACTTGGAACGAGACCGCGCATATGACTGACTGCGTTGTCACCGATGTCGGCGGCCGCAACGACGAACGCGTCTGGCCGGATCAAGTAGAGGCGGGAAGGCTCGAGTGATCTCCGGGGAACATGCTCCAAAGCGTGGGCTTCGACCCCGAGCGCGCGTGCCGCTGCCTCGACGTCATCGGGGTCGGCTCCGTATCCGTGAACCTGCCATGTGAAGTTGCGGAGCGGGAGGAAGTTGCGGCCGGTCCAGGGGAGTCGCCGACCAACTACGCCACGCAGCTGGCGACCCATTGTTTGTGGGCTGATGGAGGAGTAGCGGATACGCAGCTGGGCCAAGTAGCCGAAGAGACGATCCGTTCCGATCAGCCGCGGGACGATCCGAACGGCCAGCGGCGCGATCAGCGGAACGATGCGACTTCGGATGAATCGTGCGGTACGACTACTCGAGGTGATCCGAGCGAACGCGGCGTCTGTCGTCCGCACCAAACGCGCTGCGACGGGCCTTCGCTCCCTCTCGTACTGATCCAGCGATGGAGGGTCGGCCCGTCCATGTACTACGTCCGCGAGCTTGCATGCCAGGTTATGCGCATCTTGAAGTCCGGTGTTCATTCCCTGGGCGCCGACGGGCGAATGCACATGAGCGGCGTCGCCGATGAGGAACGCCGGGCCTCTGCGAAAGGAAGCGGCGAGACGATGGTGAACCTGGTAGCTGGAGAACCATGTCGCCTCCAAGTATCGAACGCCGAACTCCGTCATCAGGTTGTGCCGGACGACTTCCTCGAGTTGCGTCCCCGGAACCTCTTGGGCAATGCCAAGTATCCGGTGATGACCCTTGGCTCCCATCGGGAAGCTGAGTACGAAGTCATCGCGACTCACTCGCATGTTCATGCTGTCGTCGACCAGCCCTTCCGCGCCGAGGGCATCAGCTACGTAGAAGCGCAGCGGGTTGGTTCGACCCTCAAACGCAATGCCGAGCAAGTCGCGCACGCGGGATGAAGCGCCGTCGGCGCCGATGCACCAATCGGCGCGGACAAGGGTTGTTCCAGCCGGCGACTTGAGGGTTGCCGACACGGGAGGCTCGGCATCCTCGTCCACGTGGAGATCCTGAAGGTCGTGCCGCCACCGCACGTCACCGCCGAGCTCTAGAAGGGCGTCACGGAGCAACACTTCATTGCGACTCTGTTCGAGTATGTAGATGCCGGGGAACGGCGTTAGGTGACTTCCGAACTCCGCGAAGCTGACTGGTCGGAAAGTACGCGTCCGATAGCCCGGAACGATCTGCGGTGCGCGGTTACACTCGCTCAGAACTCGGTCGGCCAGACCAAGCTGGTCGTAGATCTCCATCGATCTGGCTTGTAGTGCGAGCGCTCTCGACTCCCGAGTCGGTCCAGACTTGCCGTCGACGACGATCACGTTCACGCCCAGGCGCTGAAGGCATACCGCGGCCATCAACCCGCTCGGGCCGGCCCCGACGATGAGCACGTCCGCCTTGTCCTTGGGTGGAGGTGCCATGCGTCCAGCCTTCCACCACACATGCTCGACTGCCCTATCGGTTTGGGAAGACGGCCGGAAGTCGGCGCAGCCGCAACAGCTTGTCCGCGCTACTAGGGGCGCAGCGTTCGGTTCAGTGCGTCGAGTACCTCGCGAATCCGAACTGGATTGATCGAGTAACGCCGCAGAAGCCGGCCCGGTTCGTTGCGGGGAGGCTTCACGGTGACGACGTCCTCGTCCTCGAGGAGGGTCAGATGGAGCCGGAGCGAATCCACGCTGACCTCGAGCCGACGGCTCAGCTCGGACCGACTGGCCGGCCCCTGCTGGGCCAGTGATTCGAGGATCGCCAGGCGCAGGCGCGTGCCCAGGATGTCGGACGCGGCGGCGAGGTCTGATGAAAGCCGCGGGTTCACCCGTCTGCTCACCTCGCCATTGTCGTGCCCGGTCGCCGGTTCTCGGATTCTTGGTATCTGTACTACCAAAATCGCGAGAGTCGATCTACACTCGCTTGGTAGTTGAACTACCAAGAAGGAGGCGGCCATGCCGTTCGACACGATCCTGCGGGGAAGGATCGCTCAAGCCCCCGCAGCGGTGGAGGTGGAGCCGGGCGACGAGCCCGCGACCGCTTTCATCGTGAGCGACGCGCAGACGGGGATCTACGACAGCGAGGAGGTGCCGGTCGGTGCGCTGCGCTGCTGCGAAGTCGTCTGCCGCGGAGCAACTGCCGTGCGCGTGCTCGACCAGCTGAACGTGGGGGATCCGGTGCTCGCTTACGGCGAGCTCAGGCTCTCGGGTCCACTCGACACCTACAACGAGCGCGACCTCATGCTCGTGCATCTGCAAGCACGCGCGATCGGTCCCGATCTGGCTGCCGGTCCGCGCGGCTGAGGGCGACCCCTCGCGACGTGCCCCCACAAGAACGCTGGCCCGGGATCAGGGTTCCGGGCCAGCGTTCTCACATGCTCCCACGGAGCCCGACGCTCGCCAAGCTTCGTCCACCGCCTCAGTCCCCACGCGCACACCTCGTGCTGCCGGACGGTCCTCGCCTCCCCGACGGCAGGAGGGAGCAGTCAAGCCGGAAAGCGAAATCCCGCCTGCTCTTTCCCTGAGTCACCCTTCGGCGGGCGGGATTTCGCGGGGCTTGACGGCGGAAGGAATGCCGTCGACACTCTCGATCCGTCCATCGGCACCGCCCCGGCCAGATTGCATCACACTCTCCGGAGGAACCGAGCGACCGCATCCCGCGTGGCGTCTCCGCCGGCATTCCACTCCAGTGTGTGAGGCGCCGTCGGCAGCTGGACGAGGTCCGCGCCGGGCTGCTCCGCGGCGAAGGCGACCGTCTCGCGGAAGTCGAGCGTTTCGTCCCCGTCCGAATGGAGCATGAGAAGGGGCATCGGCAGCAGTCTCTCGCTGGGCCAGCCGAGATCCTCAAGGAGCACGGGGCGATGGACCCGCTTGCTGAGCCGGTCCTCGATCCCGCATATACCAAGCCTGAGAACGTTGGCCGGGACGTGCGCGGCTCTTGCCGCAGCTTCGATGCGGGTACGCCACTGGAGATGCGGGCTGACGAAGATGGCCGCATCGAGGCGGCCTCCACTCGCGACGTGCTGAAGGATGGCGTTCGTCCCGTAAGACCATCCGACGCCGATGATCTTCTTCGCTCCGGCCTTGAGAGCTTCGGACACCGCCGCCTCGACGAGCGCGCGTTCGCGGATGCCGAATGTGTGATGGGTGGCCGGTCCGTCGATGACGATCGAACCGATACCCGCGGTCCCGACGAGTTCGGCCGACCGCAGCGCGCTCAGGTGACTAGCTCCGAGGCCGGGTAGGTGGATGCTCCACGTGTCGGAGCGACTCGGGGGCGGGAGCATCCAGGCCGGGGCGACCTCTCCCCGATGGCTGAGCTGGATGAGTCGCGCGTCGGCAGCGACCTCGTTCGGATGCCGGTGGACGATGCCGCTCCATGAAGCGCGCGTGCCGACCAGTGAGGTTCCGGGTGGGTCGGTTATGAGCCGAGTGACGGTGGTCCGATCGGAGTCGACGAGCTTGCCGACTCGAAACATCGAAGTGCGAGTGAGCAAGCTGTAGGCGCCCGGAAGTGCGGTGCTCGCCGTTCTCGGGACGGTGACGCTGGGCGTTGATGTATCGAGGTCCGAAGCCAGGACGGGCAGCTGGAAGCGCCGCGGTGCAACCTGTGACGCTCGCGAGGCGAACATCGCGCCGATCGCACGCTCACCGAGCACGCTGCGGCTCGCTCACCGTAGGACGTGCGAGGAAGCGCTCGGCATCCGCAAGCGCAGCGTCGTCCTCCGCAGTCGGTCGGGCGTCCGCGTTCGCTGCGAGGAAGTCAAGGACCGTGACTGTCAGGCGATGAAGCTCCGCCGTGGTGTACGCGGGGACGCTCTCAGGTGATGGGCCTATGAGCGCTGCGCGGGTCGCGAGCAGCGCCCGGTACGCCCGCCGCCCTTCGCGCTCACGCCGCATTCGTTCGAGCATCCGGTAGAGCGGGGGCGTGGCGTAGCCCACGCACAATAAGAAGATCGCGATGACGTACAGCGGTGTGTAGAGCTGCCTCACCGAGGCAAGGTGGTTCGATCCAGCGAGGTTGAGGGCGTTCATCGTCAGGATGACGACGACGAGAGCGATCGCGGCGAAGCATCCGGCGGAGATCACGGCGAAGCCGATCCGGAAACCAGGGGAGGACATCGACGGACGGTAGCGGAGGCAGGTCACCGCGGTGAACGCCATCACGACTCCGACGTAGGTGAACAGGATGCTCGAGTAGAGCGCGGCGGCAACCTGTGACCCGAAGTCGAGCATGAAGGTGGTGCTCGAACGGTCCTGCTCGATCAGGAAGAAGGTGACCACGACGGCGACGAGCGTGACGCCGAGGCCGATTCGCAGGACCGGCGACGAGTACTTCGGTCCATGAACGGCCCGGAGCGCGGCTCGGGAGAGGAAGTAGATACCTCCGACGAGGAGGGCGTTGCTGAGGAGATCAAGAAGATTGCGGCCTCCGAGCACTCCGTCAAGAGGCAAGTACACCGCATTGACGTTGAACGTGAGTGAGAAGGCGATCGCGGTCGCGCTCAGGAGGGTGCTGTGGTCGGCCCGGCGTCGCGCCGTGACCGCCAAGGCGACGACCGCCGCCCACATGAGAGTCGCGTTGGTGATCTCCATCAGCCCATCACCTCGGCGAACCACCCAGGCTCGCTGCTCTGGGGTCGGATGTCGGCTGCGAGTTCGTCTGCGAGCTTCTCCGCCGCGAGCTCGTACTCGTTCCTCCCACTTGATCGAGCGAGTGCATGCTGGCGAGCAGCGTTCTCGCCGATGAACGGACCCGTCAGCGTGATGATCGCGTCGGCGATTTTGTCGTGCCCGAGGATCATGTGCGCAAGTTCGTGAAGGGTGATCTGCGTCCGGTAGAGCGCGGAAGGCGTGGGCATGATCAACACGTCGTCGACGTCCGGGAACGGCAGCCAGAGCCCGGTCGCTCCCGTACCGACGAGCCAGTCCTTCTCGCTGATCTTGATCGGCCGACCGCGATGATGCTCGATCGCTGCAACGATCCCGTCGAGCGATTGCCGTGCCTTCGCGCTTAGCTCAATCTCCACCCGCATCACGCTTCTCGATGTAATCGGCGATGTGCCGGACAAGTCCGGGCGAGATCTCACCGACGCTTCGGGCAGCGAAGGATTGGACTCTTGCCTCGCGGAGTCGCCGGATCAGTTCGATGCGGGACTCGACAAGCTCGGGAACGAGGGTGCTCTGGAGGTCGACCAGGTATTCGACCTCGACCTCGAAGACTTTCGCAAGGGCGACCAAGAGACGGGCGTCGCTCGTGAGAGCGCGAGTGCCGTTCAGCAGGTATGACCAGCGTGCTCGCGAGAGGGATACTCCATGATGCGCGACGAGGGCGATGACTTCGGCCGCGGTGTACGGCCGGCCTTGTTGAACGGTAACCGCGTCCATCAGCAAGTTCAGGCGCGCTGCCAGGATTCGCTGTGGAGTCGGCGCCGACTCCGCGTTTCCCCCGTCAGGGTCCATATCGCCCTCCGAGGCTTCATGTTACCCAACAGCGTTGCATCTTCTACCGATTGATGCATGATGATTTCGTTAGACATGTCTATCGAGCGTGAATCGAGGAGGAAGCGAGCGACAGCACGGAGGTCCGTTGACGGGTGTTCGCACGGCGCTGGCATCCGCTGCGCACCTACGTCCTGCGTCGTACCAGCGACGGATCGGAGGGGAGTCGCGGATGTCATGGGCCACGAGGTCGACCGAAATCGAGGTCGGCGGTCGCGTTGGAACCTGGGTCGTCGTCGTCTCGGTGCTCGGCACCGTCGCCATCGGCGCCGGTGCGTTCTTCTTGTCCGCGACGAATCAAGCGGCGGCGGCGCTCGCGGCCTTTCCGCCGGAGCGGGCATGGGTCTGGCCGCTGATCGTGGATGGGATGATCGTCGTCGCGAATGTCGCTGTGGTCGCACTCCGTCCCTACGGTCGTCGCGCCGTGGTCTTCCCCTGGTGCCTTCTGATCGCGGGTGCGCTCGTGAGCGTCACGACCAATAGCTACGCATCCATCGAGGGATCGACCAGCGCCGCACCGGCGATCGTCGCGGGACTGATAGCGGCGGTACCGCCGCTGCTGCTCCTCGCCATGACCCACCTCACGGTCGAACTCGCACGGCGCCGCAGGATACCCGCGCCGGCTCTCGTTGTGAGCGGCCCTCCGCGCGCGGCGGATGGAGCTCCGGCCGCCGCGCGTCTTCGTGAGGCCGGGCTGTCGAAGACCCAGATCGCCCACCAGCTAGGAGTCCACCCATCGACCGTCGGACGGTGGCTCAACGAACTCGACGGGCTCGAAGAGCCTGCATACCAATAGTCACGTCTCGGCGGAGCGGAAGCAGGGAGGGCGTCCGATGGCATCAGAACTCGAGCCTCGTGAAGAGCGGGTGTCCGCTCCGGCGGAGCAGGCCGTGAGTCCAGCGGTGTGGGTGCGCGGACCTGACCCGTCGCTCGCTCGTCGTCGCCGCCCACCGCTCGCCGGAACGGAGTCGTTCACCAGCAGCGCCGTCGAGTGGGTGCCGATCAGCGCCCTCGGTCATCGCGCTCGAGCGTGGGCAGCCGACAACGCCGCGAGGCTTCCGGCCGCCAGTTCATTCGGACGCCCCGCACGTCCTCGCAACGGAGACGAATCGCTCCGGCGTTAGCCGCTCGCGGCGCAGCGGGGGAGCGCACACCTCCCTGGCATCAAGGGGGTATGGGGAATGCCTGAGAACGAGGACTACGCGGCAACTATCACTGCGCCAGCATTCGCTCGCAGCGAGGGACTCAGGTCGCTCCTTGTCCGGCTTCACGAGGCGGGACCGGGTGCGTGGAAGACCGACCGCGAGGCACGCGCGCTCATCGAGTTCAGCGTCGAGAAGTACCGCAGACTCGCGCTCAAATGGGACCGTGATCCCGCTGACGTGGGCCACGCGGTCTTCGTCGCAATGCAGGGGGAGTGGATCCGTAAGGCACACGATCCCTGGGCCGAGATCACGACGGCGGTTCAGCGAGAGCTCAAGGCGGAAGCGACCGCGGAGCGCCTGTTGATCTCGACCTCGAAGGCTCGACGCCGGGCCGAGTCGGACTTCCCGCGTCCCGTGCGCGCGAGCGAGCACGAGGAGTTCCTCTTCGACATCATCGGCGAGGCTGTCGCAAGCGCCGCGGTGGATGGCGCCGAGCCGAGCAGTCCGAGCGCACGTCGAGCGGCCCGCGTTCTCGCCGCACTCGGATGGCCGCCCGCGATCGCCGAGACCGTGGTGGAGTACGTCGTCGCTCGACTCAGTGCGCTCGGTGATCGCGGACGGGCCTTCGAGTCGTTGCGTCGCGACGAAGGCATCCCGGCCCAACTCGACATGCCGCGACGGCAGTGGACCCGCCTTCTGCGCTTGCTTCTCGGAGCGCCGGCACAGCCCGGTGTCCCGGCTCCGCGGGGGCTCCTGGTTCGTCTTGTGCTCGGTGAGTCGACCGACGACCTCTTGGCCGACGACGACCTGGTGCTCGAGATCGTCGCGATCGCGCCCGGAGTCCTGAGATGACGACGGCCGGGCACCTCGAACTCAATCGGGCTGTCGACTCGATCCGCGTCGGCGTGCGCCGCCGACAAGACCTCGGCGACCTCCAGGATCTGATCGAGTCGATCCGCCGGCTAGGGCTTCTGCAGCCCATCACCATCAGTCCTGACGGCTCGCTGATCTGTGGTCTCCGTCGGCTCCGAGCTGTCGAGGCGCTCGGCTGGAAGCAAGTCGGTGTCTGGGTGAGATCGGGCGTCTCCACCGAGATGGAGCGGCTCCTCGCCGAGCAGCATGAGAACGAGTTGCGGAAGCCGTACTCGCCCGTCGAGGCGGCTCAGCTCTATTCCGAGCTGAAGGCCTACTACGCGGAAGATGCAGCGCGCCGAAAGGAAGGCTCGCAGTTCGGTGGTCCCGGAAAGTTTCCGGGACCGCGCGGGGACGCTCGCGAGCAGGCCGCAGCGGCCATCCCCGATGCTCCGAGCTACAAGACGATGGAGCATCTGCTCGACGTCCGACGAGCGGCCTCCGACGAGCGGATCGAGCCCGCGCTCCGAGAAGTCGCGGCACGCGAACTTGCCGGCATCGAGCGAGACGGGAAGGTAGACCCGCACTATCGGACCTTCCGTGCCGCCGCTGACCTCTCGGAATCCGATGTCAGTCCGCTCGCGGCTGTCGATGATCTCCACGCCGTCGCCAAGGCGGCTGTCGCCAGGGCCACGGCCGCGCGGCGCTCTCGGCGCGGAACGGCCACCGGCACTCAGGGTCCGGCAACGCGGCGGTCCTACGGTGTTCGATCGTTGCTCCTCACTCTTCAAGAGACGGACTCCTGGTGGTCGCACTACGACGCTGTGGAAGTCGCCCGCGACCTGAGCGTCGAGCAGTGGGACCACTTCGAAGACTGGGTGGATCACTCGATCGAGTTCCGGGATGAGGCGCGCCGTCATCGGCGCGCACGTCGCACAGCGATCTGACCTCAGCCGTCACACCTCGTGGCGTGTATCGAAATCGCCGTCGCCTCATAGCGTTGATCCTGCTGGGTGCGTTCGTGCTTGTGGCCGTGATCGTCGGGACCACCGGCCTCGTGAACGGAAGCTCGAACGATCCGGAAGCGATCCCGTCACCCTCTGAATCGATCCGACCCAGCAGCCCGGAACCGAGCGGGGAGAGCGACGAGCACCCGCTACCCGAGACCGACGACGCGGTGCGATACGCACGGGCGATCGCGATGGCGCTCTACAACTGGAACACCGGCAACGCCACGCCGACGACCGTCGCCGACGCGTTGATCGCCGACGGCGATCCGAGCGGACTCGAACTCAACGGGCTGGCCTCAGACATACGCCTCCACCTGCCGACGGCTGAACAGTGGGAACTGCTGCGGGAATACAAGACGACTCAGGCCCTCCGAGTCGACACCGCCGCCGTCCCCGACTCGTGGTCGGAGATCGCGCGCGAGCAGGCCGACCAGCTCGTTCCCGGAACGGTGGCCGTCAACATCTTTGCGACTCGGACGCGAGCTGGCATCTGGCAGGACGGCATCACGCAGTCGAACTCGACGGTGAGCTTCACGGTCTTCGTGGCGTGCTCGCCCGGCTTCGATCGCTGCCGTCTGCTTCGTATCTCGATGCCCGGCCAGACGCTGGAGTAGGCGTGAAGAAGGTCATCGCGGTTCTCCTCGGGCTCCTCGCTCTCGGGCCGGGAGTCCTGTTGGTCGGTGTCGCCGCGGTGACCGCGGGTTGTGGCGTGCCCGGCGCTTCCACCGTTATCCCCGGTGATCCGAGGGTGCCCGAGACGACGCGCATCGTCATGCCTCTGCCGACCGGCAGCTATTCGCTCACCGACGGCTTCGGGATGCGTCAGGATCCGATCCGGCCCTGGCTCTTCAGGATGCACTGGGGCACCGACTTCTCTGCCGACGATGGCACGCCGATCTTCGCCGTGGCCGATGGACTGGTTCTCGTCGGGAGGATGATCGGCGACACCGGCCAGATCACGATCCTGCACACAGTCGACGGGCAAAGCGTCGCGACCGTCTACCTGCATATGTGGGAGGACAGCATCTTCGTGAGACCGGGGCAGACGGTGATGGCGGGCCAGGTCATCGGGGCCGTCGGGTCGTCCGGCTACTCGACGGGATCGCATCTGCATCTCGAAGTCCGGCCAGGGGGAGCGAGTTCGGAGGCCGTCGATGCCCTGCCGTGGCTCCGCGCCCACCACGCGGAGGGAATCGACTCCGGCCCGGATCGGTGCGCTAGCCCCGAGTCGCCGATCCCGATTCCCACCCCAACGCCGGCCGCGGCCGCGGCCGCGGTGATGAGCGTCGGAGGGCGAAGTGGTCTTTCCTGACTTGGACGGCGTGATGGGTGCGGCGGACCTCGAGCGGGTCGTTGGCGCTCTCCTGACTTTCGTGCTCGTCGTCGCGGTGCTCATGACGGTCGTGTGCGCGGCGGCTTGGGGAATCGGCCACAGTCACGGAAACCTCCGCATGGCAGATCGAGCTCGGACGGGCATGTGGGTTGCTGGCGGCTCCGCGATCGCCGCCGGAGTGATGACGGCATGGCTCAACGCGCTACTGGGGATCGGCGCTTCTCTGTAGCCGGCTGCGCACCTTGCCTCTGCGTGTTCAACCGACCCCGGAGGCCCTAATGTCGCTTATCTTCCTGCCGCTCGTCGTGATGCTCCCCAGCATCGAGATCCCGCCCAACGACACGGGCTTGCCGGGGATCGCCGCCCTGAAGACGATCGTCGGGGCCGTCATGACGATCGGCCTGGTGCTGAGCGTTCTCGCCCTCGTGATCGCGGCGATCGTCTGGGGCTTCGGCGCCAACAGTTCCAACCCCCACCTGGCTTCGCGCGGGAAGACCGGCGTTCTGATCGCCTGCGGTGGCGCGGCGATCTGCGGGGGCGCGGTAACCCTCATCAACTTCGCCTGGGGCGTCGGGCAGAGCGTCTGATGTCCATCGACGTTCTGCCTACGGGGGTCTGCGACGTCCCCGAGATCTCGGGTGTTTGCAACCTCGTGACCGATCCGATCGGCTCGATGTTCTCGGGTCCGTTCGTGTGGCTCGCGGACGCCGTGGGCGACGCGGCCAAGTGGATGGTCGAGGCGGTGTGGTCGGTCTTCGAATCGACCACGTTGGTCGACGTGACCGACGAGAGGTACATCGGGATCTACAACATCCTGTTCGGGGTCGCGATCTTCGTGGTGATGATCTTCTTTCTTCTGCAGCTCATCACGGGGATGATCCGACGCGATCCGACGGCCTTGACGAACGCACTGGTCGGCCTCGCGCGTGCCGTCCTCGGCTCCTTCATTGTCATCACACTCACCGCGACTGCCCTGGAGATCGTCGACCAGCTCTGCGTCGGAATCGTGCAGGCAGCGGGGTCGAGCGTCGCGGAGATGGGGACGCAACTCACGGTGCTGATCGGCGGTCTCACCGTCTTCGCCGCCGGCTCGCCCGGCATGGCCGCGATCATCGTCATCTTCCTCGGAGGGTTGGCGATCGCCGCAGTCGCCATCGTGTGGCTGAGCCTGCTCGTCCGCAAGGCGTTGCTCCTCGTGGCGATCGTGCTGGCTCCGCTTGCTCTCTCGGGTACCGTCTGGGAGCACACGAAGGGCTGGGCCTCCAAGTGGGTGTCTTTCGTTCTCGCTCTGATCCTCAGCAAGCTCATCGTCGTCGTCATCTTCTTGGTCGCGACCACGCAGGTCAGCGCACCGATCGACTTCGATCTCGGCCTGTCGGCGATCGCCGATCCGCTGGCGGGAATCGTCCTCCTGGCACTCGCCGGCTTCGCGCCCTATCTCGCGTTCAAGTTCATCGGCTTCATCGGCTTCGACCTGTACCACACGATGAGCGCGGAGCAGGAGGCGAAGAGCGCCCTTGATCGCCCGCTTCCCATTCCGAGATTCTCCGCGGGACAGAAGGGCATTCTCGACGCCGCCTCAAGCCGTGGATCGGGTGGTCACGGTGCGGGTGCTGCGGTTGCCACGAAGGCCCCCGCCGCCACCTCGAGCTCAGCCGCCGCGGGCGGCGCATCCGCGGGTGGCGCTTCGGCGGGGGCCGGTGCCGCCGGTGCGGGAGCCGCCGCCGCTCCGGTCGCTGCTGCGCTGGTCGCCGGTCAGGTCGTCGGGAGAGCAGCGACCGCAGGACCGAAAGCAGGTCGTTCGGTCGCGGCTGTTGCGGAACGTCCCTCCGATCCGACGCCGCCCCCGGTGCGGAAGTAGGCGGCGAGATGGTGGACAGCACCTCCGGGGCTACCCCGATGAAGTTCTCGAGGCTGCCGAAGCGCGGCATCATCCTCGGGCTGTCCGTCCCGCGAGTCGTCGCAGTGTCGAGTGGCATCGTCGTTTTCGTCATCGCGCTGTTCGCGGGTGGAGCGAACGGCGCGCTGTGGGTTTCGCCGGCCTGGCTCCTCGCGGCGATCGCGGCGTGGACTCCCGTGGGAGGCAGACACCTGGCCGACTGGCTTCCGCTCGTCACGCGATGGTGGCGGCGAAAGCTGACCGGCCAGACCCAGTACCGCAAGCGCATCCAGAAGCCACGTCCGGCTGGAACGCTCGCTTTGCCGGGTGAGGCAGCCGCACTGCGGAAATACGTCGATGCGGAGACCGGCGCAGTGATGGTGCATGACCCGCACCGCGGGATGCTCACGGCCATTGTCCAGGTGGAGCACCCGTCTTTCATGCTGCTCGATCCCGGCGAGCAGGAACGGCGCGTCGCTTCTTGGGGTCGTGTCCTCTCGGCCGCCTGCCGGTCGGGCCGAATCGCCCGGATGCAGGTTCTCGAGCGGACACTGCCTGATTCGGGACACGGGCTCGCGCAGTGGTGGGCGGAGCACGGCACCGACGACGGTTCCTGGGTCGCTCGCGTGTACGGCGAACTGATCGAGCGAGCCGGGCCGATCGGCGAACGGCACGTCACGACCGTCTCGATCGCGCTCGACATGCACGGCGCCGGCCGGGCCATCCGCGCTGCCGGCGGCGGAATGGCCGGAGCCGCCGCCGTGCTCCGTCAGGAGATGACCTCGGTAACAAGCGCTCTGCGTGCGGCCGAGCTCAATCCCCATCCCTGGTACACGGCGGAGCAGCTTGCCTCGGATCTCAGGACCGCCTACGATCCCGCAAGCGCGGCGCTGATCGACGGAAGTGATCTCGGACGCGATCTCGAGTCGGCCGGTCCGATCGGGGTTGACGAGGAGTGGGGGAGTGTCCAAACCGATGGGGCGAGGCACTCCATCCTGTGGATTTCGGAGTGGCCGCAGGCGAAGGTGCTCCCCGGCTTCCTCACGCCGCTGTTGCTGACCTCGGCCCGCCGCACCGTGTCGCTCATCTTCGACCCGGTGCGCCCGGACCAGGCCGCGAGGGAGATACGTCGCCGAAAGACGGAGTACCTCTCGGATCAAGTCCAGCGATCGCGGATGGGACAGATCGAGGACGCCCGTCGTTCGGCCGAATATGAGGACGTCCTCCAGCAGGAGGCCGACCTGGTGTCAGGTCACGGCGCGGTTCGGTTCACCGGCCTGGTGTGCGTCACGGCCTCTGACCCAGACCAGCTCGAAGCGGCGGTCGCGGTGGTCGAACAGTCCGCCATCCAGTCGTCGCTCGAAACCCGACGCCTCGTCGGTCAACAGGCCGCTGGGTTCACGGCGGCGGCGCTTCCACTCTGTCGGGGCTTGTGATGGCTGCGAAGTCGTCCCGGACCCGAACGAAGCAGGCTGTCGAGTCGATCCAGTACCTCCCGTCAGCAGGGGAGCCAGGACGCGCCGGCCTCCGTGATTCGTCGCGATTCCGCGTGCCCGGCCACCGCGATACCACCGCCGTGCTCGCCACCGCCTACCCGTTCCTCGCCGAGCGAGGGATGGGCACAGCTGGCATCTTCGTCGGCCACGACGCCTACAGCGGTGGCGCCTTCGTCTACGACCCCTGGGAGCTCTATCGGCAAGGGGTCATTACCTCGCCCAACATTGTGATCGCGGGAATCGTCGGGGCGGGTAAGTCCTCGCTCATCAAGTCGCTGTACACGCGCAGCATCCCGTTCGGACGTCGGGTCTACGTCCCCGCCGATCCCAAGGGCGAGCACACAGCCGTCGCCGAGGCGGTGGGCGGAAAGGCCATTCGTCTCGGGCACGGGCTACCGACTCGACTGAACCCGCTCGACGACGGCCACCGCCCCAGCGACATCTCAGATGTCGAGTGGGTGGCTCAGGTGGCAGCGCGCCGCCGCGATCTGATCGGTGCGCTTGCCGAGACGGTCATGGCCCGTCCACTCAGCCCGCTGGAACACACTGCCGTCGACGTGGCGCTCGCAGCGACCGTGGCGCAGTCCGCGGTGCCGGTTCTGCCCGCTGTGGTCGAGCGCATCCTCAGTCCCGACACACGAGAAGACAGCCGTTTGGCCGACGACGGACGCCTGGTCGGTCATGCCCTACGGCGACTGGTCGCCGGCGATCTGGCAGGTCTGTTTGACGGGGAGTCGACAGTGCGATTCGATCCGGACCTCCCAATGCTCTCGCTGGATCTCTCGCGCATCCCCGAGGGAAACCGGACGTTGATGAGCGTCCTCATGACTTGCGCTTCCGCCTGGATGGAGGCGGCGCTGACCGACCCGCGGGGTGGACAACGATGGGTGGTGTACGACGAAGCATGGCGCGTCATGTCCGAACCGGCGCTGCTCCGACGGATGGACGCTGGCTGGCGACTCGCCCGCCATTACGGAATCGCGAACGTCCTGGTCTTCCACAAACTCTCGGACCTCAACACCGTGGGCGATAGCGGCACCGCCCTCCACGCGCTGGCGGACAGCCTCCTCGCGCTCGCCGAGACGCGGGTCATCTACCGGCAAGAGACCGACCAACTCGGAGCGACGGGGGCTGCGCTCGGCTTGACGCGCACGGAAGAGCGACTGCTTCCCACGCTCGGCGTCGGTCAGGCGCTCTGGCGGATCAAGGACCGGAGCATGGTGATCCAGCACCAACTGCATCCCGAGGAGGCCCGACTGTTTGACACATCGGGACGCCTGAAGGGAACTCCGATTGTCGACACAGGTGGGCGGGGCTAGTCACTCTCGCTCAGATTCGTCGTCTCGCCACCACGAGTCGTGAAGGCTGGCAGGCAAGTGGCGCTTATGGGCGGTCGCGAGGTACCGCTTCTCGATGGCCTCGGCGATCGCGTCCGGGACGTCGTGACCTTCGAGGTAGTCATCGATGTGGTTATAGCTGAGTCCCAAGTTCGCCTCGTCGGTCTGACCTGGAGCCTCATCGAGTAAATCCGCAGTCGGGGCTTTTTCGTAGAGCCGCGGAGGTGCCCCAAGGTGATTCAGAAGTGATCGGCCTTGCCTCTTGGTAAGCCCGGCCAAGGGCAAGACATCTGCGCCGCCGTCTCCGAACTTGGTGAAGAACCCGGTGACGGCCTCCGCCGCATGGTCAGTGCCGACGACGAGGCCCCCCGTCTCCGCTGCGATGGCGTATTGCGACACCATCCGAATACGCGCTTTGGTGTTGCCCTTGCCGAAGTCGGGCAGAGCCATACCGAGTGCGTCCGCGAACTCAGTGGCCACGCCGTCAACGCCTCGTTTGATGTCAAACGTGATCGTTCGGTCGGGTCGCACAAAGCTCAGACTCAGCTGCGCATCCTCCTCGTCGATCTGAACGCCGTAGGGCAGGCGAACGGCGATGAATGTCGCGGATTCGCCGTGTCGTCGTCGGCTTTCGGCAGCGAGCTGGCACAAGCGACCGGCCAAACAAGAATCCTGCCCACCGCTGATGCCGAGCACCAATGCCGTCGCACCCGCGCGATCTAGATAATCCTCAAGGAACTGCCGCCGACGATCGATCTCCTGCTGTGGATCGATCGTCGGAAGTACGCCAAGGGCGCTCCGGATCCGGCCCTGAAGCGGTCGCATCGTCTGAGCGTATCGGTGGCACGATGCTTGCCGCAGTCACAGTCGCGGTGGCGTATGGCCCATGTCTAGACCGGTGTTGTGTACGAGCCCAGCCAGCCCTGCATCGTGCGAATCAGTTCGCCCCATACGCCGGTGAGCATCAGCAGCCCGAGCACCAGAAGGATTCCGCCGCCGACGAGATTGATGATTCGGATGTGCCGACGCAGCGCGGCGACCGCACGACTGGCCCAGCCGAAGCCGAACGCGAGGAGCAGGAAAGGGATGCCAATGCCGAAGCAGTAGGCGAGGCCCAACAGCGCGCCACGCCACGGCGTGCCGCCGGTGAGGCTCAGCGCCACCACGGCGCTGAGAGTCGGGCCGATGCAGGGGGTCCAGCCGAGGCCGAACACGACCCCGAGCAATGGGGCTCCGGCGAGCCCCGCCACTGGCGACCACGGCGGCTTTACCGTGCGTTGGAACAGCGAGAAGCGGCCGACCATCACCAGCGCCATCACGATCACCACTGCGCCGAGGATGCGGATGAGGAGGTCTTGCCACTGAGTTAGCCAGACTCCGAGCGCGCCAAATGCGGTGCCGTAGGCGATGAACACCGCGGAGAAGCCGAAGACGAACAGCAGCGTGCCGACGACGATCCGCCGCCGGCCTGCGACTGCTTCGGGGTCCGCCAGACCAGAGACATAGCCAAGGAAACCAGGGACTAGCGGCAGCACGCATGGCGATAGGAAAGATACGATCCCGGCGACCAAGGCGAGCGGGATCGCCAGGACCAGCGCGCCGGAGAACACGGTCTGCGCGAAGAACTCTCCCAGGCTGTCCACTACGAGCTAGCGTCCTCGGCCAGGACTGCTTCGATCAGCGCCTCGAGCGTGCTTGGCTCGATCAGGCCGACGATACGGGCCGCCGGCCGACCCTTCGGGTCTAGGACCACCGTCGTTGGCACGGCGCTCGGTGAGGCGATGCCGGCGAAGGCCGCCGTGACATCCGCCTGATCGTCGATCACGGAGGGGTAGGTGATTGCGAACGCCTCAGCGAAGGCCCGCGACGTCGCCGCGCTGTCGCGCACGTTCACCCCAAGGAATTGCACGCCCTCGGGCAAGAACTGCTGGTAGAGCTCTTCGAGCCACGGCGCCTCGCGCCGGCACGGCGGACACGAGGCGTACCAGAAGTTGACCACAAGCACGTCGCCGCGAAACTGCTCGGCCGAGACCGCCTCGCCCAGGTCAGTGTCGGCTGCAAACTCGATCGGTTCGCCCCGGTTCGCGGGCGCGAACTCGCTCACCGTGCCGTCGCCTGAGACGTAGTTCTGCCCATTCGCGTTGGTCGAGTCGGAACCGCCAGCGCAGCCGGTCAGTGCGACGACGGCAACCGCTACGACAAGAGTCATGCACGCACGTGAGGCCATTGCACGGGTGATGTTCACCCGGGCGCGCTCGGTCATCATCGGGCTATCGCGGCAAGGATCGCCGCCCGCAAGTCGTCGAAGGACGTGAGCTCGACTCGTTCGTCGTCGACGAAGAACGTCGGGGTGCTCTGAACCCCCAGTTCTATGCCGTCGGTGAAGTCTGACTCGACGCGTGCGAGCGTCGCTGGATCAGCTACAGCGGCGTCGTACTGGTCGAGGTCAAGGCCGAGATCGGATGCAAACTCGCGGAACAGCGCGGCGGCGGACTCCTGCTGCTCGCCCCATTCCACTTGCGTCTCGAACATCCGCTGATACATGCCCTCGAGCTGACCCTGCTGCGCCGCCGCTTCCACTGCGACCGCCGCGTTCTTGGAGTTGAAGTGTCCCGGCAGCGGGAAATACCGCATCACGAAGGTCACCTGCCCGTCGAATTCCTCGCGAAGGGACTCGACGGTCGGGAAGAAGGCGCCGCAGGCTTCGCACTCGAAGTCGAGGAACTCGACCACTGTGACAGCTCCGTCGCCAGCGTCGCTGAGCACGTGGCTGTCTTCCCGGACGCTCGTCCGCGCTGCCGCGCTTTCGCTTGGTTCGGCCCGAGGTGTGGTAACCGCGATCACGACTACTGCCGATGCGACCACCACGAGAAGAGCTATCGTGAACACGATCGCGGCTCTCGAGGTAGACCGCAGTGAGGTACTGCTGTTCATCTTGAAGATCTCCAAATGTCGAGGCGCGCGGAGGCGACGCCGGTAAGCAAGGTCGGTAGTGCAGATCCGACGGCCTACGTGCGACTGATGGAGAGGGCGATGAGTGGCGATTCGGATGACCGCTGAAGTCTCGTAGATGGTGGCCCGACGAGATTGAGCACCCGTGTCAACCGGTTTGCCCAGGCCACACGTGACATGACCCGGCGTCCTACCGTGCGCAGCAACGCGATGCCGACTAAGCAACACATGGCGACAAGGACGCAACCTGTAGCGGCGCCGACGAGGGCGATGGTTGCCGGGGCATCTTCGGAGCCGACAGCCTGAATGCCGACCGAGGGCGTTGCCGCTAGCTCCTCTCCTAACTCCGGCGGATGTCCAATCCACAGCACGGCCAGGACCGAAAGCAGAAGGCCAGCGAGCCAAGCCGGGGCTCGTCCGAACTTGGCGGCTGAGCGACCCTGTCGAGTGCTTGCCGCGGTCTTCACTCAAGCGACTTTACCGTGGAGCTTGCTCGCCGGAATCGGGGCCGCCCCGGTCGGTGCAGGAAGCCAGCGAGGAGACGTCGAACCCTTCACGGTCGCGGTGTCGGTGGCAGATCCCGTGTCGGCGTTCTGAACGCAGCCAGTGAGCAGGACCGTGACAGCGGCGAGTGCGGCCACAGATGGGAGGCGCGAGTTGATCATCCGTGCACCTCGAGCACGACCCAGCTCGCACCGGCGTCATCCGTGTAGGCGATCCCGCGATCGTCGGCCACGTAGAGACGGCTGCCGTCGACCGCGAACGCCTGGGGGGCGCCCTCGATAGTGTGGCCGTGCTCCCAATCCCTGCCGGACTCGCGGGTCCACAGCGTTCCGCTGACATCGACGCCGGCGATCGTGCCGTTCGGGTCGGCGGCGATCACGTAGAGTGCCGGTGCGGTTGGATCGATGGTGAACGTGGCGCCGCCGTCCTCGCTGACGGCAAGTCCGTCCGGAGTTGTCGCGTAGAGCCGATTCCCGTGGGCGAGGATGTCGCGAGCCGTCAGCTCTGCGCCGCTGCTCCATGTGACGCCGTCGTCGAGGCTGCGCTCCAGGCGTGCGGTCGACGCGTCGTAGCCGAAGACGCTGACCGGGCCGTTCGGTGTCGCCTCCACGGTGAGCGAGTGGAAGTCGGTTGTCCCGGTTAGGGAGACGTTCGTCCAGGTCTCTCCGCGGTCGTTGCTGACGATCAAGCCGAGGTTGGGACTGCCGAACGTTCCGGGTGTCGTCGGCCCAGGGTGCCCGGAGGCGTAGGAGACTCCGTCGGCGATGGTGAATCCCATCGGGTCGAAATCGAGCCCTCCGATCGGTCCGAACGCGGCCGCAGTCCCATCCGTGCTTATCGTGAATCGGTAGAGACCTTCGTGCGTGGCGACGAGCAAGGAGCCGTCGGCAGGGTCGGGAACTAGCTCGTGTACGTGCTCGAACACCGCCGGTGCGGTGCCTGGCGGGGTTTCCGGCTCGCTCTCGCTAAGAGAGCAGCCGGTCAGGAGCATCGTTGCCGTGACGACGGCGATCACGCCGGCGACAAGTGCCGTGACCCGCGCGCCGTTCATCGTGACCACATCGATCCTGCGACGGCGAACAGGGTGGCGACCAGCGCGATCGAGAGCAAGACAGTGCAGATGAAGAAGATGGCGATCTTTCGTGTTTCCAAGGGATATCTCCAGTTCGAGTGATTTCAGGCACCTCGGTACGCGGCTGCTCGGCAGCGTCTATCGAGGGCAGAGTCTTCGCGGCCGTCACCCGGCGGGGCGGCAGCCCGAGAGTTACTAGAGGGTGTCGAGGATGTCGTGCATCGTGGCGATCTCGGCCGTCTGCGCGTCGATGATCGTCTGGGCGAGAGCGAGCGCGTCGGCGTTGCTGCCGGTCTCGATTTCCTCTTGCGCCATGTCGATCGCGCCCTGATGGTGCTCGATCATTTGCTCAAGGAATAGACGGCTGGCTTCGACGCCGGAGGCGTCTTCGAGCGCCGCCATGTCGTCGTCGGACATCATCCCGCCGTGATCCATGCCGGAGTGATCGGTCGGCTGGTCCCACTCTGTGAGCCAGTCGGTCATGGTGATGATCTCCGGACCCTGTGCGGCCTTGATGTCTTCCGCCAGCCGGGTGACGCGGTCATCGATGCCGCTCTTGGCGAGAACCAAGTCGGCCATCTCGATGGCCTGCTGATGGTGGGCGATCATATTCGTCGCGAACGCGACGTCGGCGTCGTTGAACTCGGCCGACGATGACGATTCCGACGGGGGAGGCGAGTTGTGATCCATGCCGCCCATCCCTCCGGAGGTCGTGCATCCCGCAAGCACGAGCGCGATGGCCAACAGGCCCGTGGAAAAGACGATGGTGCGAATCTTCATGTTCTTCTCTTTCGTCAGTCAAATGGTCTGATTCCAGCCGCCTGGTAGCGGTGGCGGTCCTACCGGGCCGGTGGGCCCGGACGAGGGAATCAGGTTCGACTGATCGAGAGAACGAGAAGAGATGGAGGGGTCGGTGGCGCGAGCGCGGCGGCCTTGATCGCCAGCGCATTGACCAATCGTCGGAGCTCTGCCCAGCGGATGAGGACGAGAGCGACCATCACGAAGACGACCGTGGCGAGGAGGGCGAGTGCGCAGATCATGCCCACCATGTCATGCGTAGGCCCGCACGGTTCCGCGCAGTCCCCAGTCGGTGCTGAACCATTGTCGCCGGAATGCGCCGCTGAGGTGGTCGTCGAAGCGATGAGGTGGTGACTCACGGGCTCCACCGACTCGCCACCAGGCGAGGCGGTGAGCACGTGCATGGCCAACAGGCCGATCACGATCGCGGGCACGGCGAACAGCAGGATCGCGAGTCGTTGCTTCGGGGAACGCCGGAGGCGGGCGAACAATGTCTGACCGTCCATGCGTTCCTCCTTCCTCGATCTCCTGTTCGTCAAGGCTAGCCCGCCTAGGAGCGGACGAGCCGTGCGATCGCCGCGCTCGCCTCCCGCAGCTTCTCCTCCGCCACGTCCCCGCCGGCCGCTGTGGCCTCGGCGACGCAGTGCATCAGGTGATCGTCCAAGAGCGAGAGAGCAACTGCTTCGAGGGCCTTGGTGGTTGCCGACACTTGGGTGAGGACGTCGATGCAGTAGGTGTCGTCCTCGACCATGCGAGCCAGGCCTCGGACCTGTCCTTCCACGCGTCGCAACCTCGCAAGCAGGGCGTCCTTATTGCCGACGTAGCCGTGCATGATGATCCTCGGTGCTCAGTGCTGGTGAGGGTGGCCGTAGCGGTGGGGGTCCGCGTCGAACTTCTCGGCGCACACGGCGGAGCAGAAGTAGAAGGTGACTCCGTCGTGGACGCGGGTGGCGAAGGCGGTTTCCGGGTCGATGCTCATTCCGCACACCGGGTCCGTGACCAGCGTGGTGTTGTCGTTCTGGACCGTCATGGGGATCTCCTTGTCGTTGTTGGTCGTGCCGATCTCGACGACTGGCTCGCTGGCTGCGAGCTGTGCCGGCGTGGCTAGGGGAAGGGGCGTGAACCGGCGCAGCCGACTCGAGTTGGTGACGACGGACAGCGAGGACAGTGCCATCGCCAGCGCGGCGATCATCGGACTCAGAAGCAGCCCGAATGCCGGGTAGAGCAGGCCCGCGGCAACCGGGATCCCGACCGCGTTGTAGCCGAAGGCGAACAGGAGGTTCTGCCTGATGTTGCGCATCGTGGCTCGGGACAGGTCGATCGCGGTGACCAATCCGGAAAGGTTGCCGGAGATGAGGGTGATGTCCGACGCCTCGATGGCGACATCCGTCCCTGTGCCGATCGCCGATCCGACGTCGGCTTGGGCGAGGGCGGGTGCGTCGTTGATGCCGTCGCCCACCATTCCGACGATCCGTCCCTCGCCCTGAAGTCGCTTGACCTCCTGGGCCTTGTGCTCAGGCATGACCTCGGCGACCACCCGTCCGATGCCGACCTGACGGGCGATCGCGGCGGCGGTCGTGCGGTTGTCGCCGGTCATCATGATCACATCGATCCCGCGTGCGGTGAGCGCCTCGATCGCGGCCGCGGAATCGTCCTTGATCATGTCCGCCACACCGATCACGCCTGCCGGTCGGCCATCGATCGCGACGAGCATCGGAGTCTTGCCGTCCGCGGCGAGCCGTTCGAGGTGCACGGTCAGGCTCGCCGGATCGACGCCCGCTTCGGTCAGCAATCGGCTGTTCCCGACAAGCACCGTACTTCCCGCAACCTGTGCGCGGATGCCCTGGCCCGTCACGGACTCGAACCCCGAGACTGGCCCCGAGACGACGTTGCGGTCCTGTGCGCCCGAGACGATCGCTGCCGCGAGCGGATGCTCCGAGTCGTGTTCGGCAGCCGCCACGAGCGCGAGTAGCTCGTCCGATTCGACCCCATCGGCCGGCAGCACATCCGTCAGCGTCGGTGCGCCCCTGGTGATCGTGCCGGTCTTGTCCAGCACGACCGTCGTGAGCTTGTGCGCGGCTTCAAGCGCTTCAGCCGAACGGATCAGGATCCCGCTGTGCGCACCCTTTCCGGTGGCGACCGTGATCGACAGGGGCGTGGCCAGGCCCAGCGCGCACGGGCAGGCAATGATCAGCACCGCGACAGCCGCGACGAGCGCGAACACCCCGGACGGCGGCGGGCCGACCAGGAACCAGACTGCGAAAGTCCAGATCGCGATGGCGATCACGGCCGGGACGAAATAGCTCGACACCTTGTCGACCAGACGCTGGATCGGAGCCTTCGATCCCTGAGCCTCGCGAACCAGCCGGATGATCTGCGCGAGCATCGTGTCCGCGCCGACCTTGGTCGCGGTGTACTGGAACGAGCCGGTCTGGTTGATCGTCGCGCCGATCACGGTGTCCCCGATCGCCTTGACGACCGGGATCGGCTCGCCGGTGATCATGGACTCGTCGACCGCTGACGCACCCTCCGTGACCTGCCCGTCGACGGGGAGCTTCTCGCCGGGCCGGATCAGCACCACGTCGCCGACAGTGACCTCGCCGACCGGGATCTCCAGTTCCTCCCCGCCACGAACGATGCGTGCGGTGCGCGGTTGCAGACCGATCAGTGCGCGGATCGCTTCGCCCGTGCCCGCCTTGGCCCGCGTCTCCAACAGTCGCCCGAGCAGGATCAGGGTCAGGATCACCCCGACGGCCTCGAAGTACACCCCGCGCGCTTCCTCCGGCAACGCCTGCGGGAAGAACGTGGCGACGACGCTGAACCCATACGCCGCGATCGTGCCCAGCGTGATCAGCGCGTTCATCTCGGCGGTTCGATGGGTCAGCGCGAGCCATCCGGTGCGATGGATGGGCCACCCCGTGTAGACCATCACTGGTGTGATCAGCAGCAGCTGGAACCAGGGAGCCAGCAGTAGGGACGGCACCCACATTGCGCCGAAGGCCTCATGAGCCATCACGGACAGAAAGACCGGCAACGTCAGAACCGCGCCGACGATCACCCGGCGACGCAGATCGGCGATCTCCCTCCCGTGCTCAGTCGCCTCCTGGCTAGGATCTGCCTCGGTGATCGGAGCCGGGGAGGACACGTCCTCGACCTCACCCTCGGCCGGCCCCGTCATTGCTGGGGAATCCCCACCGTCGCCGGCCACGACCTTCACCCTCCCGTGCAGCATGTTCATCCCGCACGCGAAGTCGAACTCGCCGATGCTCTCCGGCGTGAACTCGACGGCGGTCGTTGCGTAGGCGGGCAGGCTCTGGTTCACCTTGAAGTCCGGGAACACAACCCGAGACGAGCAGTCGCCCGTCTCCTGCCGATCGAACAGCAGCCGCACGGGCACGCCCTGGACTACCTCGACCACACTCGGGCTGTATCCACCCCGGACCGTGATCCGCTGAACCTGAGCCGACCCCTCGACAGTCGCGCGCTTCGAAGCCCGAGGGCCGAAGAAATACCACCCAAGAAGAGCTGTTAGGACCAGGGCGCCCACAACGACGACGATCACACTCATGGCTTGTCTCCCTCGGTGGCCGGATGGCGATCGCTGACCGGCACCCGGCCAAATATACCCCCTGGGGGTATATTTGGCCGGCTCTGCCAGGGGACTCCAAGGTGCAAGCTGCCGCGACAGATCGTCGCAAAGGGTGTCTCTCGCGGCGAGTCAGCCGATGGCTGGTCGAACGATTCGCGCGAACATGCGATTCAAAGGCGTCAGGTCGCCGCGCTCGGAGGCGATCCGGCACGCGTCGTCGTTCGCCGCGCCAGTGACCTCTAGCCAGTTCAGCTCCCAGCCGGCGTCTGCCGCCACCCGACTCCAGAAAAGCCGCTGCGTCCGTCCGTTGCCCTCTCGGAAGGGATGGATGTGGTTCCACTGGTCGTAGTGGTGGCTGAGCCGGTCGATCAACTCGGAGCGGCGCAGTCCTCGCAGCATCTTGTCCCGACGAAGCTCGTCAGCGGCGAAGTCGGCGGCTCGAGAAATCACCGACGCGGGCAGGAACGGCTGCGCGCCAGCCAGGTTCTTTCGGATGTCGACCTTGCGGACTTCGCCAGCCCAGGCATACAAGTCCTGGAAGAGGTGACGATGGATGGCGCGGAACTCGGCGAGATCGCAGGTCGGAGCCACCGGGCGGAATGCGAGTTGTGCTGCGCGCGCCACGACGAGGTCGGCTTCCGCCTCGGCGAGGGCATCGGGCGTGCGGGCTCCGACGAGGTTATGCAGGACGCCCGTCGACGGATCGAGATAGGGGTCGTTCGCCTCAGACAAGACCGTGACGGGCTTGGGCGCGCGTCACCAAATCGTCGGCGTCGATCCGACCGGAGACGAACTCTTCGACGTCGGCGCGGGCGGCATCGGTGATGCTGAGCCCCTCCATCTCGCCGCTGTGGATGGCCTCGTCGACGATGCGACGCCGGGCGCGCTCAGCCGCGGTTCCCACCTGGATGGTGTCCGACATGCCAGCCTCCTCGGCTCGGTCGCTCCCTATAGATTCTACCGTTTGGGCCGCGCTCCCGCGGGTGATTGGTCGACGACGCCCTCGATTCGATCGGTGAGGTGTGGCTCGCGCACCTGCACTGCATGCACGAATCCACGGCACGGACTCCCCAAGCGCCCCCGAACGACCAATGCGAACCCGTCGCCGTCGTCGCCAGCGTCGACACCGCGGGACGTGTGAACGTCGCCGTTCGCGGGCGTTCTGTCGCTTCCGCGATCGGGCGAGAAGAGCTGGGCACTGTGCTGAGCCAAGTGGTCGAACAGCATCCGGGACCGCTCGAGCTGCTCATCCGGGAGGCCGACGGGCGTGACTTCCTCGGCGCGCTCCCGTCTCCAAGGCGCGATTCCGTGAGCGAGTTGCCGACGGACCTGGTGACGCTCGAAGCCGACGGCTTCGTCCCAGGTGAGGAGGTGGGCATCGCTGTCATCGTCCGACTAACCTCGGCGAGCTCCGACGGTCGCGCGCGAGGTGTGGTCGCACACGTCCAGGCGCCCGGCGGCTCAGGCGACGTGCTTCTGTTCGGACTCACGTCAGGCACGATCCACCGGGGCGGGGCCCGGTATTGACCACGCGCGTCGACGGAGGTGTGGATGCGATCGCCAACCTCGCGCTGATCACCTTGACCGGTCTCCTTGGACTCGCCGCCGTTCTCAGGCTGGCGGGCACGGTGTCCTGCTGGCTCGTGGGGCTCCCGGCGCCGACTGCGGGGGTCGAGGCCGGTCTGGGAACGGTGCTCCGTCCAACCGAGCCCGGCGCTGTCCTGGGGTCTCCGGAGCTCAGCCCGATCCTGTTCTGGATCGTCGCGGTCGTCCTCTGCGCAGCCCTGGCTGTGCCCGTGGGTTGGGGCCTCACGCGCTGGCGATCGCGATCGCGAATCGTTGATGCGCGTCGGTCGGAAGGGACCGCGACCGCGGCCGACATCCAACGGACCGCTTCAGTCCGCGAGCTGAGGCGTCGCGGCACGACCTTGCGACCCTCACTTGGCACGAGGCCGCAGCCTTCCGAGGTGGGCTACCTCCTCGGGACGGCTCGAGGTCGCCGTCTCTGGGGGACCGTGGAGGACTCGATTCTTCTCCTCGGGCCACCGCGAAGCGGCAAGGGCCTGCATATCGTGATCAACGCGATCCTCGATGCACCCGGTGCGGTGGTCACGACGAGTACCCGGCCCGATAATCTCGCGGTGACGCTGCGAGCGCGGCAGCGCATCGGGCCGGTCGCGGTGTTCGATCCGCAACGCCTCGCGCCAGGCGTGCCCGCGGGTCTCAAGTGGTCTCCCATACGCGGCTGCGAAGATCCGCTCGCCGCCATGATCCGAGCAGCCGGTTTCGCGGCGGCGACCGGATTCGGTGACGTCGAGTCAGGGGGCTTCTGGGAAGGGAAGACCCGCGCCGCCATCCAGGCGATGCTTCACGCAGCCGCGCTGGACGGACGAGACGCGCGTTCCGTCTACCAGTGGGCGCTGAGCCCGAGTGCGGCCGCCGAGGCGGTCCGCATACTCGCCACGAGCACGAAGGCCGCCGAGGGTTGGGCGGAATCCCTCGACTCGATGATCCAGTCCGACCCGAGAACGCGCGACTCGATCTGGCAAGGCGTCGGACTCGCGTTTCAGTCGCTCGCCGATCCACGGGTACTCGCAGCCGTGACCCCTCGGGAAGGCGAAGGGTTCGAGCCCGAGCAGTTCCTCAATGACCGAGGGACGCTGTACCTCCTCGCCACGGGCGCAGGGGCCGGTGCTTCGGCCGCCCTCACCGCCGCGTTCATCGAAGACCTAGTGGAGGTGGCCCGAACACTCGCCGCGAGGTCGGCTGGCGCGCGGCTCGATCCTCCACTTCTGCTCGCACTCGACGAGATTGGGAACCTCTCGCCGCTGCCCTCGCTGCCCACTCTCATGGCAGAGGGCGGCGGCACCGGCATTACCTGCCTGCCCGTCCTCCAGTCACTCGCTCAGGCGCGGCAGGCGTGGTCGGAGAATGCTGCGAACGCGATCTGGGATGCCTCCATCGTGAAGATCGTCCTCGGCGGCGCTTCCAACTCGCGGGATCTCCAGGATCTGGCCACGTTGATCGGAGACCGCGACGAGATCACGGACAGCGTGACTAGGGATCGCCAGGGCGGCTATTCCTCGCAGCGATCGGTTCGGCGCGTACCGATCCTCCCGCCCGAGATGCTCCGCACGCTTCCGTTCGGCATCGGCGTGGTCCTCCTGCGATCCGTCCGTCCTATCGTCGCCGACCTTCGTCCGTGGACGAGTCGCCCTGATGCGGCTGCCCTCACCTCGGATCGGCGCAACATCGAGGGCCTCCTGCGATCGGGCGATGCGCGCACACCTGAAGGAGGAAGGCCCGACGTCGCCCGCGAGGACGGCTGAGGGCGAACTCCACCAGGCAAGGAGCGGTTCTCATGGTCATTCCCACCCATCAGTCCCTGTCCGGATTCATCGCGACCGATCCGCAGATGAGCTTCACGCGCCAGGACGAGGCGCGGTTCTCCGCGCGCGTCGGGGTCCGGCACGGTCGGCGACTCGACGACGGCACGTTCGAGGAACTGCCTCCGACCTTCCACAGCATGGTCATGTTCGGCCGTTCGGCCGAGCGGGCCTACGAGCAGTTCAAGAAGGGCGACAGCTTCGTCGCAGACGGGCGGGTCCGCGAGTTCACCTACGAGTCGGGCGGTCAGCAGCAGAGCGGCGAGGAGTTCGTCGCCCGGAAGATCGGCCACGACTCCGCGCGCTCGCGCGTCACGATCGACCGGACGCCGACCGGCGACCGCGAGCCGGCGGTCGCCCAGGCGACCACGGAGGACGGACCCCACGCCGACGCGGCCTCCCAGGAGCCCGCGCCTCCGCTGGCGGACCTCGGAGCGAGGCGGCCCGCTCGCGCGAGCGCGAGCACCGCGGCGGTCGGCATCTGACCGATCGGTCGTGACGGCGGTCGGCGCGTTCGCTCTCGAAGCCTCCGCCGGCCGCCGATCGGCGTGTCGGACATCGGAGGTATCGTGATGGGACAGGTTCCAATCCGTCCCCACCGTCTCGGCGGGGTTCGCTGATGGCGCGCAAGCGCGACGACCCCACCGCGGTCGAACTCTTCCCCTGGGGATTGGACGAGCAAACCGCGGATGTCCGCGTGGGCTCCGCGCTTCCGGACGAAGGAGGAACCGATCATGAGCCGATACGCCGATCTGGCGCGGCGTCACTGGGAGCGTCACGCTCCGATCAAGCTGGCCGAGCTGACGGACCCGGACTCGTACTTCGCGACGCTGGGGGAGCAGGCGGAGACGCAGGTGACCGACCTGGCGACGCGACTCGCCGGACCGGACCCGACGGGCGAGGACTACCTGACCAAGGCGGGGCGACTCAAGGCGGCGCGCGCCCAAGCGGAGGAAATCGTGCTGAGCGACCTGGTGTGGTCGACCCTCCAGCCGATTCTCGCGGAAGCGCGCGAAGAGTGGGATCAGACCAGGACGCCCGACTCGTGGCTGGCGGAGTGGGCGGAGCGCGTCGAGCGCCATCCCGATCAGGAGCCGGCGACCGACGAGCTCGCGGATCTCGCGCGCGAGTGGGCGCTGACACCGCGATTCCTCTCTGGGCTGCTGACGACGCCATCCCCGAGGCAGTACCTCAAGGAGAACGACGGGATCCTGCGGGAGGCAGCGAACACCCGGTTCCTCCGACAGCATCAGTCAAAGGCCTAACCGACTTCCGCCCGAGCAGCCAGGAAGACCTCGCGCCATCCGGCGCCAAGGCACGCTTCCGGGCGAACGTCGCGGTCATCACTCTTCTGCGAGACCTCGATCGCGAGCAGCGGCTAGCGACGCCCGAAGAACAAGGGGTGCTGGCGCGATGGGCAAGCTGGGGTGCGATCCCCGAGGTGTTCGATGTCGCCGAGTCGACGTGGAGTCGGGAACGCGATGAACTCCGCGAACTCCTGAGCGGCGAGGAGTGGCAACAGGCTGAGCGAACGACGATCAACGCGCACTACACAGACCCGTTGATCGTCCGGCAGATGTGGGCCGCTATGTCCCGTCTCGGTTTCCGCGAGGGAGCAGTCCTCGAGCCGGGATGCGGTTCGGGCACCTTCATGGGCATGGCGCCTTCGGGTGCCCGGATGACCGGCGTGGAACTGGACACCATCACGGCCGCGGTGGCGCGACACTTGTATCCGACGCATCGAGTGCAGTCGGAATCGTTCGCCGACAGCAGGTTCCGCGACGGCGACTTCGACGGCGCGATCGGGAACGTGCCGTTCGGGGACGTGCAGCTGCACGATCCCATCCACAACTTGGGACGGCACAGCCTCCATAACCACTTCATCGTGAAGGCGCTTCGCCTCACCCGTCCGGGCGGGGTCGTTGCCGTCTTGACCAGCCGCTACACGATGGATGCCCAGAACCCCGCCGCACGTCGAGAGATGGCCGGGCTCGCGGACTTGATCGGCGCCGTCAGACTTCCCAACGGTGCTCACCGGCGCGCCGCGGGCACCGACGTCGTGACCGACATCCTCCTCCTGCGCCGGCGCGAGAGCGATCGGCCAGCGGAGGGCGACTGGGACACCGTAACGACGACGCCCGTCGAGGGCCGCGACGTCAAGATCCACCCCTACTTCGTCGCGCATCCGGAGAACGTGCTCGGCACCATCGGGGTCAGGCAGGGTGCCTACGGTGCTGAGACCATGACCGTCTCGGCCGAGTTGGCCGGTCTCGAATCCTCCTTGGCGGAGGCACTGGTCCGCGTGACGGATGACGCTCGTCGTCGTGGCTTGACCTCGACGACCGAACGCCCATCGGAAGAACGCGCCTGGGAGTCTCGCACTCAACTCGCCGACCCTGGGGCTTTCGAAGGGACGATCCAGGTCGACGGTGCGGGACGCTTCCGTGTTGTGTCCGACGGCACGCTGGCTCCCTTCAACGTGCCTCGATCGGCACACAGCGAACTCGTCGCCCTGATCGGGCTTCGCGACCGCGCTACCAAACTGCTGACTCTCGAGGCCGCAACGAACGACGACACGGTGGAAGTCGACCTCGCGAGAGCCGAGCTGCGGTCGAGCTACGAGTCCTATGTGCGGCGCTACGGACCGCTCAATCGGTACACCCTGCGCCCCACCGGAAGGACGAACGAGGAGGGGGAGCCCACTTACGCTCGGACCTTCCCGACGGCGATCCGCACGTTCAAGGCGGACCCTTTTGGTCCGCTCGTTCTCGCCCTGGAGAGCTTCGATGAGACCGAACAGTCGGCGACCGCTGCGGCGATTCTGACTCGACGGGTGGTCGTCTCGCGGCCCGAAGTCCGCGGCGTCGAGACGCCGCAGGATGCAGTCGCGGTATCGCTCGATCGAACCGGCCGCGTCGATCTCGAGCTGGTCGCCGACCTTCTCGGCGTGCCGGAGGTCGAAGCGCGACCGGCGTTGGACGGTCTCGTCTTCGCGGATCCCGACTCGGGAGCACTCGTCCATGCACCTGAGTACCTCTCGGGCGACGTCCGCGTGAAACTTGCCCGCGCCCAAGCCGCGGCAGAGAAGGATCCGGCGTTCGCAGTCAACGTCGAGGCACTGCGGGAGGTGGTGCCCGAACCGATCGGTGCGGATGAGATCGTCGCCCGGATGGGTGCGGTGTGGATCGACGCCGAAACCCACCGTCTCTTCCTCAGCGACCTCCTTCAGGCGAGAGACATCGTGGTGGAGAACCCCCTTCCAGGTGAGTGGGAGGTCCGCGGCGGTCGGTACGGGGTGCGCTCGACGTCGGAGTGGGGAACCGACCGCCGTCCGGCACCCGACCTGGCGCAAGCGGTCATGGAGCAGCGGACCGTCCTGGTCTACGACGAAGTGGATGACGGTCCGGGAGGGAAGAAGCGCCGAGTCCTCAATGCCGACGAGACGACGGCGGCTCAGGAGAAGGCGGAGGCCCTGCAGGAGCGATTCGGTGAGTGGGTCTGGGAAGAGCCGGAGCGAGCGCAGCGTCTGGTCGACGAGTACAACCGTCGCTTCAACTCCCTAGTACTTCGGGACTACAGCGATGCCGGCGACTACCTGACGCTGCCGGGTCTGGCAGCCAACTTCACGCCGCGACCCCATCAGCGCGCGGCCGTCGCTCGGATGATCGCCGAGCCGGCGACTGGCCTTTTCCACGAGGTCGGGGCAGGAAAGACCGCCGTCATGGTCATGGGTGCGATGGAGATGCGGCGGATGGGCTTGGTGAGCAAGCCCTTGGTCGTCGTTCCGAACCACATGCTCGAGCAGTTCACGCGCGAGTGGCTCCAGCTCTATCCGCGCGCCAGAATCCTGGCCGCGAGCGCGAACGAGCTCACCAACGAGAAGCGTCGGATGTTCGTCGCGCGAGCAGCCGCGAACGACTGGGACGCGATCATCCTCACACAGGGCGCCTTCGGCAAGATCCCGATCGATCCGGAGACCGAGACGGCGTACATCGAACGACGGGTCGCGGACCTCCGATTCGCGGCCGAGCAGGCGGAGGAACAGAACCGGGTCAGCGTGAAGCGTCTCCAGCGTCGCCTTCTCCAGGAGGAGAACAAGGTCAAGGCGCGGCTCGATCAACCGCGCGATCCGGGGGTGACGTTCGAAGCGACAGGCATCGACTACCTCGTCGTCGACGAGATGCACATGTACAAGAACCTCTCGACCGACTCGAACATCCAGGACGCGGCGATCCAGGGTTCGGAACGCTCGTCCGATCTGCACTTGAAGGTGGAGTATCTGCGGTCGCGAGGACGCGATCGTGTCATCACGGGAGCCACTGCGACCCCGATCGCGAACTCGATCACCGAGGCGTATGTCATGCAGCGGTTCCTTCGACCGGACCTTCTCGATGCCGCCGGCCTCGGATCCTTCGACGCCTGGGCGGCGACCTTCGGCCAGACCGTCACACAGATGGAGATGTCGCCTACGGGCGCGGCCTTCCGGATGAAGACGCGGTTCTCCCGCTTCCAGAACGTGCCGGAGATGCTCCGCATGTGGTCGGTATTCGCGGACGTGAAGACCGCGGCGGACCTCGAACTCCCGACGCCCGACCTCGCCATGCGCTCGGATGGCGAGCGCGCTCCGCAGACGGTGACCGTCGCGCCCACACCCGAACTCGAGTCGTATGTCGCTCAGCTCGCAGAACGAGCCGAACGTATCGAGGCGCGGATGGTGGCGCCGGAGGACGACAACATGCTCACGGTCTCGACCGACGGGCGAAAGGCGGCGCTCGACGTGCGTCTTGTCGATCACCTCCCGAGCGGACCCGGCAAGGTAGATATCGCGGCCGATCGCATCGTCCGCATCTGGCAGACGCATCGCGACCGCGAGTACCTCGACCCCGTGAGCGGGGAGGTGTCGCCCGTCTCTGGTGGCCTGCAAATCGTGTTCTGCGACCTCGCCACGCCCGACGCCGCCCGCTGGAATGCGTACCACGAGCTCCGCTCGCTGCTCGCCGATCGGGGGATGCCGGCTGATCAGGTGCGCTTCATCCACGAGGCAAAGAGCGACGGGGACAAGGCGCGTCTCTTCGCCGCCGCCCGCAACGGTCACGTCGCGGTGCTGATCGGCTCGACCGGGAAGATGGGCGTCGGGACCAACGTCCAGGCCCGCGCGGTTGCACTTCACCACATGGACTGTCCCTGGCGGCCCGCGGACATCTCGCAGCGCGAGGGCCGCATCATGCGGCAGGGCAATCAGAACTCCGAAGTCGACATCATCCGCTACGTCACGGAGCGGTCGTTCGATGCCTATATGTGGCAGGCGGTCGAACGGAAGGCGCGCTTCATCACGCAGGTGATGCGCGGCCGTCTGGACGTGCGCGAAGTCGAGGAGATCGATCCGTCGGCGCTCTCGGCGGCCGAGGCGAAGGCGATCGCGTCCGGCAACCCGCTGGTTCTGGAGCACTCGACAGCGCAGTCCGAGGTCGCCCGACTTCAACGGCTCGAGCGAGCGTTCCACCGGAACCAGCGGATGTTGGTCTCGACGCGGGACCGCACCCTGCGCGACGCAGAGCAATGGCGAGGCGAGATCGACCAGCTCACTGCCCTCCTGCCTCGCGTCACCGACACGAGCGGTGAGAACTTCCGAGTTCGTCTGGCAGATCGCGACTTCACCTCCCGCGTGGACGCGGCCGAGGCCATCGCGCTCTGGGCGCGCTCGCGGTCCATTCAGTTCGCGCCGAAGCTGGGCCACCGGGAGTATGGACAGCTGGGCGAGATCTCCGGGTTCGCGATCAAGGTGGAGACCGTCGGGGCGATAGGAGAGGTCAGCGTCCGTCTCAGCCTCGACGGTGTTCCGCGCGGGGCCTTCAACGTCACGCTCGGCGAGTTCCTCAGTCCGGGCCTCGGCTTGATCCAGCGCATCGAGAATCGGGTGGTCGCCGTCCGCTCGAACATCGACGTGCTCCGCGACGAGGTGCGCGAGGCCGAGGAGACGGTGGCCGATCTCGGCCCGCGAATCGATGCGCCCTTCAAGCACGGCGAGGCGTTGCGCGAAGCTAGCCTTCGCCTCGAGCAGGTGACCAGGCAGATGGCGGAACTCGTGCCCGGTGACAGCATGTCGGCGTCGGCCGACCCCCCAGAGCAGGATCGCCGGACGCCACCGCCCTTCACCCCGAGCGGGGCGCGGCGCGCGACCCCTACCTCTCAGGCGCCGGGTCTCTAGGTTCCTCTCGCACACCTCGTCCTGTCACGTCGTCGTCCGTGGGAGGTGCCAGGTGACCAACGCCATCGATGAGAGGCCGCAGACCTTGCCGGGATTCGACCCGGACGACGACATCGATTCGACGCGGCCGCCGCACGTCGTCAACTGGAACGACCTCACCGCGGACGAGGCAGAGTACGAGTGGCTCGCTCTGAATCGATGGGTCAACTGGCTTCGAATCGCCTACGCGCTGCCGCCCGCGATCATCCCGCCCTTCTGGCACCGGCATTGGGAGCTGGTGTGGGAACTCTCGGCCTTGCACACGCATTGGCTCGGTGCGTACCACCCGGATCAGCATGGATCGGCGCCAATCGGTTGGCACGCGGACTTCGCCGCGACGCGCGATCGGCTTCGCGAGTGGGTTGCGACGTCGGGGACCAAGCTCGATCGCGACCGACCGACGCGGCGGGCGGTCTGGCCCGGAGAGACCCAAGCCGCCGATCCGGGGGAGTCAGCGATCGCGGATCGCGACATGGACTTCGCCGAGTGGGTTCACGCGGACGTGAAGCGTCGAGCGAGGGGTGAGACCTCGTGAGCGAGCAGGAGGTCGACGTCGGCCTCTGGGATAGTCGGCGCGTCGCCGCCTATCTGAACGTCTCGGAAGCGACCCTCTCGCGCTGGCGAGCACGCCGGCTCGGGCCGCCGCACGTCGGAGTGGGGCGAGTCGCCCGGTACCGCAAGGAGTCGCTCGATGCGTGGCTCACCCAGCAGGAGACCCAGCATGGCTCGACCGGAGCTGCCTAAGCTCCCGCCCATCGGCGTCCGCCTGAGCACGGATTTCGAGGCGCGGGGGAGCGGATTCCGTGCTCGCGTGCGGTGGACGGACCCCACCACGAAGGAGCGTCAGTCTCGTACTCGATACGTCACCTCGACCGCCGATGCCGACGCCTTCTTCGACGAGATGAGGAAGGCATCCCGCACAGGCATCGACCCGACGATCACCCTCAACGACTTCGTGGCTGCGATCGGCGATCGCTGGCTCCGCGGGATCGACATGACCTCGACAGGCGAGGGGTATCGGACCGGACTGCGACTTCGGGTGCTGCCGACCCTTGGCCACCTCCGCATCTCCGACATCACGACGGGAATGATCGACCGGCTGATCGACGACTGGGAGCCGCGGTACTCGTCCACCGTCATCAAGAACTCGATCGCACCGCTTGGCCGGGTCTTGGACGAGGCGGTGCGGGACGACATCATCGCGGCCAACCCCGCACGGAATCGAGCTCGTCGGAGCCTCCATGCGCTCGACCGGATGCGCACTCCCGACGAGTCGCCTCGCGCCTACGCGATCCCGGACCTCGCGACCCTTCAACGACTGGCGAACGCCTGCCTACGCGTCCACGTCAGCTACCACGATCACGTCATGGCCTCCGCCCTCCTGGCCGCTCGCGGCTCCGAGGTGTCTGGACTCCGCGTCGGAGACTTCGATCTCGAGCACAAGCTCGCGACGATCGCTCGACAGACCTACCCTGGCGCCGGCGGGCTCGTCACCAAGCCGACAAAGGGTCGGAAGGTCCGGGTGGTCCCAATCCTCGAGCCGCTCATGCCGATCATCGAACGGCTCACCGAGGGCCGACAGCCCGATGAGCCGCTGATTCGCGGGCCGCTCGGCGGGGTTCTCACGACGGCATCCGTCCGGCGCGCGACCAAGTGGGACAGCATGGTGGTCGACCTCGGCTTGCCGAACCTGACCCGCCACGGCCTCCGTCACACAGGGGCGACATGGATGGCCGACTCCGGCATCCCGCTGCACGTCCTTCAGGAGATCCTTGGCCACGAGTCGCTCGAGACGACGCGCGGGTATCTGCATCCCGACCGACGGCATCTGACGGACGCGGGCGCGATGGCCAGTCGATTCCTCAAGCAGGCCGCTCCGAAGTCGGGGCGCGGCGCGCCAGCGATCTGAGGTCGACCTACAGCGTCGGCGCGCGGCCGCCGTCCGATGGTCTCGGCGCCGCGTGGCGGACCGCAGCGTCGGCGATGTCGTATCCGCCCCACGGCGAGTATCCGGGCACATGGCGGGTTCCGATCCGGTCCCGTCGCTCCGTGATGATCGGCGATCCGGGCGTCTGGGAAGCGGTCGGATAGTGCTCTTCGATCCATGCAAGCGCCGGCTTGGTGAGACCGCGTTCGTTGCGGACTCGGATCGACTCGGGCACGACGGGGAGGTCTCGCCAACCTGGGATCGCGTGGTCGTGCCAGCCCTCGACCGCGCCGTTCTCCGAGTCGGCGATCGAGTGCCAGTCGCACGGCTCGCAGATCGCCTGGGTGAGCAGGTCACCGACACACAGACAGTCCCCGTCCTCGTCTCCGCCGTGCTCAGGGTCGCACCGCAGATCGGCGGTGAAAAGAGTCAGCGCATGCTCGCCGAGCTCGAGTCCCTGCACGACGGCGATGCTCCGGTGCCACATGTGGCTTCGCGAGTAGGAGCCGAGGCGTCCGTTGAGGAACACCCAGTGCTCAAGTGCGGCGTCGAGACCCGCAGGCGCGTAGTAGTCGGTCGTGAAATGGAGCGGTGCGCCAGACCACGGGGGAGCCGCGGCGACATCGGCCGCGTGGATCATGCCGTCGATGTCGAAGGAAAGTTGCGCGGTCTCGGGGCGGGACAATGCGCTATCCCTCCGGTCTCGTCAAGGATCATGGATCTGGAGAGGTGTGTGGAGTCGGCCGTGATCGCGTTGGATACGTCACCGAGCGTCGAGCGAGAAGACTGAATCGGGGCAGGGAGTGGCAACTCCAGAAGAACTGATGCGTGATGACTTGTTCGCGCGGTTCGACCAGCTCGCTTACACGCCCGCGATTGCTCGCCTCTATGACGTAGGTCACCCTGTAGGGCGCGCTATGGCAGCGTTCCACTCCCAGCTCAACGGCTTGTTCGACTTCATGAACTCCAAGGCCAAGATCAACGGCCACTACAACGCCAACGAGAGTCGCGAGCTGCTCGATCTCATCGAGGAGATTGGCTCGACGAAGGCATCGCTTCGGCGTATCGGAATCACTCTCGAACTCCGCGATGACTACGCAGAGGTTCTCAAGACAGTGCAGCCCTTCCTCTCGCGTTCAGGGGGCAGCGGCATTCCGGACGACTTCACAGCGATCGAGCTGATCGAGTACGAGCCCGTGTTCACCAGTTCAGAGACTGAGATCCTCCTCGCCGCTGCTCGACAGCGCGTTCAGCCGAAGATGGTTGGTGAAGGCGCTTTCGCAATCGTCTACAGCTATACGGATCCGGAGTACGACAAGAAGTTCGCCATCAAGCGGGCGAAGTCGGGGATAGACGCCAAGGAGCTAGAGAGGTTCCGGCAGGAGTTCCGTATTCTCCGCAGCCTCAACTTCCCTTACGTGCTTGAGGTCTACCGATACAACGAGGCGCGCGATGACTACACGATGGAGTTCTGCGAAACGACATTGGAAGCGTTCGTTCGGGGTCGAAACTCGAGCCTGCCCTTCGGCTCTCGGCGCCGTATCGCACTGCAGCTCCTGTACGGGCTCAACTACCTCCACAGCAAGCGGATACTGCACCGCGATCTGAGCCTTCGCAACATCTTGATCAAGGTTCACGACTCGGGCGCGGCGACAGTAAAGCTGTCTGACTTCGGGCTCGCGAAGGAGCCTGGATCGGAGCTGACTAGGACCGACTCCGAGACGAAGGGATCGATCATCGACCCGGCGCTTCAGAGCTTCAAGGACTACGCCGTGATCAATGAGATCTACCCAGTCGGTGCGATTCTCTCGTTCGTGTTCTCAGGGCGCCGAGATTTGAACGCCACTGTAGGTCCGGTTCGGAAGATTGTGGATCGATGCGTAACCCATGACCTTGCCGCTCGCTATCCAGATGTGCGAACTGTGATTCAGGATGTCGAGCGTCTCACGCCCGATACCGAGGACGCCGGAACTCGCCCGCCAAGCTAAGTGACGCCGCGGTTCACGCATCAGGTCTTGAAAGGATCAGGCGAGCGAGACGAGGTCAATGGCCGGCCTGTGCAGACCTTGGGAACAGAGTGCGACGTCAGGGGCCGCCGCTAGGGCCTCTGACCACTCCACGCAGCAGCCGGGTGCCGGGATCACTTCACCTAGCGGGGTTCGGTCCGAACATCTCAGTTGTGCCTGAGTGCGACGACGGAACAGTTTTCCCCTCGGCAGGCGATCACGTTGGTCCTCTGTAGCGAAGATCATTCGCTCCCTGCCCTCTTCGACACATTCCCGAACCGTGCCGACCATCTTGCCGCTTGCCTTGCGAATCAGCGCCTTCTCCCCGACGAGGTCATTGCTTAAAGCGATCGCCCGGAAAGGACTCACTGGCCAAATGACGTACTGCGAGGAGAAGAGACTCGGTCGCACGTTACGAACGAAGGGGACCATGACGGGCGCGTCGCAAGTCGTGAAGCGTCCTTCCGTGTCCTCCCAGATCTCGATCTGCCGGGTAGTTAGCACGTCGGCGGCTTCCCACATCGTCTCGAACAGGCTTGAGGTATGAAAGCCGGCCAGACGATGCGGATTCTGTTGGTCGTCCTCGATCGATTGGAACCCCTTGGGGTCTTGAGCCACTAGCCATCTGTTGTGCTGCTGCTGGAGTCGACGTTGTTGGGCCGTCCTCATGCGCTGGACGGCCATCGAGATGCCGAGCCCCAAGAGGTCGTCGAACTCCAGTGTGTTGGGATCAGTGAGCTGACTGAAGAGGGTCTGCACACGATTCAGTTCTGCGTCGACAACTCCAAAAAGCAGCTCAACGCGATTGTGAGGGACGCTGTCCTTGCCGGCGACCCGGTGGAAGTTCTCTTCGACGCACACGCTTGCGATACCCAACGGGCGAACGGCGCCGGTCGCGGTGTCCAGCGCCCAAACGCGCTTGCCATCGAATGACCAGCGACGCAGGTACGACTGTGGGACGTAGTGATGCCGCCGACTTGGCGTGTCGGGGGCGGACTGTAGCCGGACGAGCTGATCCATGTACACCTTCGCGCGTCCGCGAAGGTGACGACCTCCATTCGTCATTGGGACAACGCCCCACGGGTTCCGCACTGAGCTCACAAGCACCCAGTCGTCGGATTCGAGAGGCACGGATCTCACCTTTGACAAGGTACTTGTGGCTACCGACGAGAAGGGGAGTCCCAGGGACTCAACCTGGCAGGTCCGGCGGGCTGCGGCGGGTGCACGACGACGGCGCGCAGAGGCGCAGTAAGTTGTAGCCGATCTGAGGGAGGTCGAGGTGTTCGAGCATCAGAGGGACTATCCGACGGCGGTGACGGTCGATGGGGCCGCAGACCCGTCCGACGCGCAACGCCGAGCGATTCAGTGGGTGTTGGAGCGTCAACGAGAGCTGGGCGGTCAGCTCCTTCTATACGTCCCTCAGAAGGGCAATCTTCGAGGAATGAACAACCTCGTAAGCAGGTTCGCCGAACGTCCAGGCGTGGTCGTGGGCACTTGGCGTGGGTCCATCACCGGCTGGGCTGGCGGGCCTGTTCTCGCCGCGTGGCCGTCACGCGAGAAGCTTGCCGAGATCGCAGACGACCCTCGAACGCGAGCCTTATGCGTGATCCCTTGGGGAGCGAACAACGTTGCAGCTTGGGACGCGGCGGCGGCGCCGGAACGCCTGGGCGTGGGGACGGCTGCGCCCTCGATGCCGACTCTCGATCCCGTCGTCATCGAGGGGCTACGGCAGCTCACTCGCATGGTGAACCATGCGAACAACCTCGCAGGAGCACTTGACCATCGGGACGCTGTGGCTGTCCTTCGTGAACTGCATCGAGGTGGCTACTCGCTACCGGCGGACGGGGTGTACTCGTGGGTGCTCGCGAACGGGTGGCCTGCCCGTGGCGCGGAGCGGCTGCGAGAGATGGCGACCAAGATCGACGCCGGGCGCACGGTGCAACTCAAGGGTTCCTCGCCCCTTCGTGCTGATGTCCTCGACCGATGGCGTGCAGCGGCGGCGGGCATCGAGGACGACCCGTCATAGGGGGACCAGAACGGTGAGAGAAGGGGACCAGAAGGGGGACCAAACTCGAGCAACCACTGCAATCTGAGTGCGCGAGAGCGCCTCGTGGGAAGCCGAGAGCGCTGTGTTGCAGGGATAGCCGCAGATGCAGGAACCTGGGGGTCAGGGGGTCGCAGGTTCAAATCCTGTCAGCCCGACAATCGGGCCTTCCCCGACTACTGTCCAGAAAACAGGGTCGGCTCGGCCGCTTCTTTTTTCGCGGCCGACCAGGAACTGACGATAGACCACAGACGCGGCCTTCGATGGGCGACTCAGGCGTCCGATCCGGCGACAAGCGGGCCGTTTGAGAACCCTGGAGCAACCTTCTAGCCCCAAGGCCGGTGGACTGGGGGCTAGGAGTTGGTGCTGTGAAGTTCGGAGTCTCGTGACGGCCTAGGTCCGACCTGGACGGGTTCCACGCGAGGCTTCGCGTTTGGCCTTCGCTTCAGCGGCGGCTGCCTTGCGCTTCTCGATGTACTCGGGCAAGCGAAGTCCGTGCGGCAACGTCACGAAGAAGGCCGCTGCCGCGAAACCACGAGCAGGACGGCGCCCGAACTCGTCGATCGACTGCGCAACCTGCGCGGCACGAGATAGTACACCTTCGCCACACGAAGTGCCGGACTTGTCGTCAGCGCCGACGCCGAACAGCTCATCACCATGCGCGCCACCGCGGACAGGGGCGAGGGAGGCAAGCGGGTCTCTGGAAAGGCATGACTTCACGCGCTGGCTCTCCATCACCTCGAAGGAGGCAAGAGATCCCGTTCGGCCGTCGAGCCAAGAAACTCCAGACCTCCATCTCGGGGAAGTAGTTCAGCATCGCGGACGCTCTCGTTGGACGAGCCGACCGCACGCACCCGGCACGCGAGGGCGCTGGCGAAGCTCGAACGGACGCTGGCCTCAACTAGCGCTGAGAAAGTCCGTCTCCCAGACGCCTGATACCGCCGACGCCGGGACGTCCCGCCCCGAACGTCCCTGAGTTAGCATCCGTCTATGGATCAGGAAACCATGAGAGTTGGTGCGCCCGTCACCAAGGTGCACAAGAGCCGGCGCGCCGAATACCTGGTCGCTGCTACCGGCGTGCTCTTAGTCCCGGCGATCGTCATGCTCGCAGCCAACTCTTGGGCCGCGCCAGAGGTCGGTGATTACATCCGAATGGCATTCGCCCAAGTCGCCGCTGCAGTGATCGGTTGCGCGACGCTCGCGGCTCTGACGGTTGCTGCTTACATCTCGGAGCGGCGCTCAGCAGCCTGGGGCTGGTTCGGTGCTTTCGCGCTTGCTGCTCTCTTCGCGATGTCCTCGATCTCGAACTCCGCCGGTTGGCTAGAGCGAGCCGTCTCGTAGGGGGCGCGGAGCGCATCCTGATCCTGTAGGGATTTCGGTGGATTTCCACGACCATGGATTTCCGCGACTCTGCGGAGGACGGCGTCCGAAAGCAGAGCGCCCATAGGCTCGGCTCGTGATCTCCGGGAACGACGGTGCGAGCGACGACGATGCAGAGACCGGCGAGGCGCCGGATCAAGATGGCGCTGGGAAAACCGGTCCCGGCTCCTGGGAGAAGGTTTCTCGGCGCCCCCTCTCGCGCCCAGTGCTCAAGGGTTTCCTGGGCGACCCACACATGAGTCGTCCCGACTGCCGAGCGTTCACGGATCTCCTGGGCGGCGTCCCCAGTCGCCGGACCAGCCGTCAGGCGGGACACCACGCCGTTGTGGATCGTTTCGGCAACAAGAAGCCGGCGGGGCCGCTCGTGGTCGGCTGACGTGTCGACATCCATGGGTCGGTCGCGCTCCTGATTGTCGACTCCAACGGAGCACTCTTTGCGGCGGACAGATGTGTGAACTACAGTCGACATGATGGTTGAGGTGCTGCGGACGGCGATCTTCGATCGCTGGCTCGGCAAGCTCAAGGATCGGCGAGCGGTGGCGAGGATCTTGGTCCGGATCGACCGCCTCGCTCTCGGCAATCCGGGCGACGTGAAGGCGGTCGGAGGCCGTGTGTCCGAACTGAAGATCGACTACGGCCCCGGGTACCGGGTCTACTTCGCTCAACGTGGCCAACAGCTGGTTCTGCTGCTGTGCGGCGGCGACAAGTCGACCCAGAGCCAGGACATCAGCACGGCACAGATGATCGCGGCAGAGTGGAGGAACGATGGCTAAGACGACCGAAGAGCACGGCGCTTTCGACGCCGCCGACTATCTGCGCACCCCCGCGGATGCGGCCGCCTACCTCGAAGCTGTGCTCGAAGAAGCCGGTGACGACCCGGCCGTGATCGCCCGCGCGCTCGGCGCCATCGCCCGCTCGGGCAACCTCAGCGAACTCGCCCGGAAGACGGGGATGAGTCGCGAGGGGCTCTAC